>Ga0209081_1000056_pt1 | contig 57111 bp, 55 predicted proteins | sample GOMGulsemesocosm_4_FD_184636 | JGI IMG/M metagenome (GOLD analysis project Ga0209081, IMG submission 184636) | Methane-oxidizing microbial communities from mesocosms in the Gulf of Mexico - GOM15B Gulf of Mexico (SPAdes) (version 2) | ecosystem: Environmental > Aquatic > Marine > Cold seeps... | reverse complement strand
ACGGGTCAGCTGGAAGGTATCAACAACCGGATCAAGGTGATCAAGCGGATGGCTTACGGCTACCGGGACAGCGAATTCTTTTTCATGAAGATCAAGAATAACTTTCCCGGTAATCCGTGAAGAACCATTTATAAGCCACTATTCACCACTGCCCCACCCCTTGCCATGTTCAAACAACTGTTCGACACTGGCTGCCTTTTTCAACCCGCACAAACCAAGGGGACAACCCATGAGCGATATCCGTTTTGACGACAAAGTCGTCATCGTAACCGGTGCTGGCGGCGGTATTGGCCGCGCCCACGCCCTGCTGTTCGCGAAACACGGCGCCAAAGTCGTCGTCAACGACCTCGGTGGCAGCACCAACGGCGAAGGCGCCAACAGCGAAGCCGCGCTCAAGGTTGTCGAAGAGATCAAAGCCGCTGGCGGTACCGCCATCGCCAACCCGGACAACGTCATCAACGGTGACCGTATCGTTGAGTGCGCGATGGACAACTTCGGTCGCATCGACATCGTCGTCAACAACGCCGGCATCCTGCGCGACAAGAGCTTCGCCAAGATGACCGATGCCGACTGGGATCTGATCTACAAAGTCCACGTCGAAGGCGCCTACAAGACTACCAAGGCCGCCTGGGACCACATGAAGAACAACAACTTCGGTCGCATCATCTTCACCTCGTCCACCTCCGGCATCTACGGCAACTTCGGTCAGGCCAACTACGGCATGGCCAAGCTGGGCCTGTACGGCTTCACCCGTACCCTGGCGATCGAAGGCCGCAAGAACAACATCTTCGTCAACGCCATCGCCCCGACTGGCGGCACCCGCATGACCGAAGGTCTGTTCCCGGAAGGCGCATTCGAAAAGCTGAAGCCTGAACTGGTCAGCCCGCTGGTTGCCTACCTGTGCTCCGAAGAGTGCAAGGAAACCGGCAGCCTGTTCGAAGTCGGCGGCGGCTGGATGGGCAAGGTACGCTGGGAACGCTCCCTGGGCATCGGCTTCAACCCGGACGAAGGCTTCACCCCGGAAGACGTTGCAGCCAACTTCGAACAGCTGTGCAGCTTCGAAGGCGCCGTCCACCCGAAAGACAACATCGAAGCCCTGCGCGAACTGATGGCCAACATCCAGAAGTTTGCCTGACGACCCCTTCTGGAGCGGCAAGCTTTAAGCCTCAAGCTGCAAGCTAGAAGCAACAGCGCTGCCCGATGTTAAAAAGCCCGCCCCTGGGTTCAGGGGCGGGCTTTTTGTTTGTATTGCGGTAGGATGCTCACTACCCACACACAAGGAGGTTGTATGGCAAAGCGCTGGACTCAGGACGAGTTGCTCGTCGCGCTCGGCTTGTATTGCCAACTGCCATTTGGCCAGTTTCACCGTCGCCAGCCGCTGATTATTCAGGCTGCCAAGTCGTTGCAACGCACGCCGGACTCGCTGGCAATGAAGCTGAGCAATCTTGCTAGTCTCGACCCCCAAATAACCGGCACTGGCCGAAAGGGCCTACCTGGAGCGTCAGAGCTTGATCGTCAGATGTGGCAAACCTTTACCAGTGACACATCCACGCTAATGCCACTAGCAGAACAAGCCCTGGCTTCTGCGCTTGGTACAGAGACAACCAAAGAGCCTGAAGAACCAGCCTCTTATCAAGAGGCTGATCATTTCGCTAGAACCAAAGTCCGCAAGGGCCAACAGCTATTTCGTGCAGCAGTTCTATCGGCCTACAACAATAGCTGCTGTATCACAGGACTGAGTGATGACCGATTCCTGATCGCCAGTCATATTCGCCCATGGCGCATCGACATCCAAAACCGCCTAAACCCAAGGAACGGGCTGTGCTTAAGCCTGATGTTTGACAAGGCTTTCGACAGCGGTCTTATCACGTTCTCCGACGACTACCGACTACTGCTATCGAATGAACTGCGTGACCAACAACGCAATGCGTATATGGCCGCTACCTTTTTCGCCCACCAAGGGGCGGTCTTGCAGCTTCCAAGTAAGTTCTCACCCGACGCGACCCTCCTAGCGTGGCATCGCGAACATTGCTTCGTAGGTGAACCACTTTGAAAACAGCCATCATTAGCCACGCGCTACAGCCCGCTTAGCACCTCGCCGCTTCAACGCTGCCACAATCGCCCTCCCCGGCCACACCGAGCGCCACGTCATCACAAAGGCCCCGTACAAGGTGAGTGACCGCTTGCCGTCGGCATCGATTTCGGGTTTGACCAGGCCCTTATCCAACAGCGCATCAGACTCTTCGCGCAGGAAGGCGGTGATTTCGGCGAAGCCTTGCTCCGCTTGGTAGTCGATTGGCTGCAGGTCACCCTTGAGGCGTTGCCGCAGCTGCGCGTGCAACGACAGCAATTGCTCGACAACCATCACCTTGGGGAACTGGAAGCTCTGCTTGATCGGTAGCGCCGGATAGGCTTCCGGGCGGTTGCTGTTGGAAACGTTCAGCCAGCGGCCGTCGGAGAATTTCTGCGAGAACTCGCAGTAGGTGAGATCCGGCTGATTGGCTGCGCTGATGCCGACCACAGTCCCGGCCAGCTTTAATTGCGCGTGCCAGTAGACGCGAAACCAGGTATCGGTGTGGCTATCGTGCAGCGACGAGTTGCCTACTACAACGAACTCCGCATCTATCATCTGCTCGTCAAAATAGGGGACGCCCTCGGTGCAACGCTCGAAAAACTCGTCGTCGCTGACCAATTCAAACTGGACGATGGTGGGGATTTTCTGGGTGCGCCAGACGATGAAGGGTCCGACGATGTTCATAAACAACGGCCCAATCAGCACCAGTCCGACCAGCCCCCAAAACGCGATCTCAAGCATACGACTCCCTATATGCGGTTTGTGTGTCCTGCCCGGACTGTAACAAACCAGAGAGCAACCCGTGACCTGCTGCCCACCATTCCAGCTGACGGCATATTGAAACTGCGACCCATGCCCCTTAAACAAAAACCCCGCGCCGTTACCGACGCGGGGTTTTCACTTGCAGCTTGAGGCTTACAGCTTGCGGCTGCTCTCAGCTTCAGACATAGATCGCTTCCAGCGGCGGGAAGCCGTTGAATTCGATGGCGCTGTAGCTGGTGGTGTAGGCACCGGTAGACAGCCAGTAGAGGCGGTCGCCGATTGCCAGGTTCAGCGGCAGGCCGTATTTGTAGTGCTCGTACATGATGTCGGCACTGTCGCAGGTCGGGCCGGCGATCACGGCTTCTTCCAGTTCGCCCTGCTTTTCGGTCCACAACGGGAACTTGATGGATTCGTCCATGGTTTCAATCAGGCCGGAGAACTTGCCCACATCGGTATAGACCCAGCGCTCCAGCGCGGTGTGCGACTTGCGTGACACCAGCACCACTTCGCTGACCAGAATACCGGCGTTGGCGATCAGCGAACGGCCCGGTTCGAGGATGATTTCCGGCAGCTCGTCACCAAAGTCTTCCTGCAGGAAGCGGGTGATTTCTTCCGCGTAGGTCTGCAGGGTGTTGGTCTTGGTGATGTAGTTGGCCGGGAAGCCGCCACCCATGTTGATCATCTTCAGGACAATGTTGTCCTCTTCCTTCAGACGCTCGAAGATCACCTTGACCTTGGCGATGGCAGCATCCCATGCGCCGATGTCGCGCTGCTGGGAACCCACGTGGAAGGAGATGCCATAGGGCTCCAGGCCCAGCTCCTTGGCCAGCACCAGCAGGTCCATCGCCATGTCGGTCTGGCAGCCGAACTTGCGCGACAGCGGCCAGTCGGCGGTGGTGGAGCCTTCGGTCAGGATGCGTACATAAATTTTCGAGCCCGGCGCGGCCTTGGCGATGTTGCGCAGGTCGGCTTCGGAGTCGGTGGCGTACAGGCGCACGCCCTTTTCGTAGAAGGCGCGGATGTGACGCGCTTTCTTGATGGTGTTGCCGAAGCTGATCTGCTCCGGCTTGACGCCCAGCGCCAGTACCTTCTCCAGCTCATAGATGGAGGCGATGTCGAAGTTCGAGCCCTTGTCGCGCAGCAGCGAGAGCACTTCGTTGGCGGGGTTGGCTTTTACGGCGTAGTAGACCTTGGCGAACGGAAAGCCGTCGACCAACTCGTCGTAGGCACGGTCAATGGTTTTCAGATCAACGACCAGGAAGGGGGTTTCACGCTGGTCAGCGGCGGCCTTCAGACGGCTGAAGGTGTCACGATCGAAGTAGTCGTCAAGTTTGATGGACATGGCGTCGGCTCCAAAGCATTAAGTTCGGGTGACGGACCGCGTGGGGACGAAAAGAGGATCAGATATGCAGGGCAGAGGTGCACACGCACGCCCCGCTCAATTGAGCAGGCACTTGCAGTACGCCTTCCGACGGAAGCGACTCTGAACGCTTTCAGCCAACACACAACCCGGGGGTGCGAACGTCTGATCAGTATCCCCACTTTGGTTCGCCTACTTCCCAAGGCGTGCGCCGAAAGCAATAAGCCCGCTCTGTTCCGCGGTCTTGCTGTCTCGTCGTCAGTACTTGAGCCGTATGGATCGTGCCAGCCTCAACGTTCGGAGCGAACCTTAAAACCAAGCGACCCGGCGGTCAATAGCAGGCGACCATTTATCTGGGACAACGCTATTGCCCGGATGCTCCCGGGCACATTCTGCTCGCGTTGAATTTGTTGCAAGAAGTAATGAGAACACCTATCATTTGCGCCTCAATTTTCTCTCCGGAGACCTCCAGTGACAGTAGAAGCCACCACGCCAACCGCAATCGAACCCGCCGCCGCCCCTCTTGGCACCGCCGTTCCCGATGCTGCCATCGACGCATCAGCGGCTACCGTCGCTGCTGATCCCGCTCTGACCTCCGCCCCGCTGGATGCCAGTCTGAACGCGGCTGTTGACAATGTTGAGACAGCTACGACCCTGCTGGACACCCTGCGCGATTGGTTGATCGTCGGTGGCCCTGTGGTCTGGATTCTGCTGGGCATGTCGGTTGCTGCCCTGAGCATCCTGCTGATCAAACTGTGGCAGTTCTATATGCCAGCGCCAGAGGGTACCCGCGCCGTGCGTCGCAGCCTGGCGCTCTGGCACCAGGGCAAGGCCGACGATGCCATTGCCCAGCTCAATACCCGTCAGGCCGTGCCGGCGGTTCTGCTGCTGGCCATGCGCGGCAAGCGCAGCGGCACCGACCAGCAGCTGCTGCGCGAGGAACTGGAACGTGTCGCCAGCTTCCGCCTTAACCAGCTCAAGCTGCTGCTGCGCCCGCTTGAGGTGATCGCCAACCTGGCGCCGCTGCTGGGTCTGCTGGGTACGGTTCTGGGCATGATTGTCGCGTTCCAGAACATGGAAGCCGCTGGCAGCCGGGTTGACCCGTCAGTGCTGTCCGGTGGTATCTGGCAGGCGCTGCTGACCACTGCGGTGGGTCTGGCGGTTGCCATCCCGGTGGTCGCGGTGCACAGCTGGATGGAGCGCCGCGTCGAGCGCATCGCCGCCAGTCTGAACGACGCCGTTACCCAGGTGTTCACCCACCAGCCCAAGCCCCCGGTCGCCAGCGGAAAAGTCGCCAATGCAGCTTGAAGCCTTTCCGGGCAAGAAGCGTCGCGGCATCAGCCTGACACCGCTGATTGATGTGGTGTTCATTCTGCTGCTGTTCTTCATGCTCTCGTCCAACTTCATGCACTGGCGGCAGATCACCCTGTCGTCGGCGGAGCAGTCCGAGCAGACGCCGGACAAGATTGAAGTGGTGCGCGTGGAGTCCGACGCGGGCCGTGTTACCCATGCCGGCAAAAGCTATCAGCTGCAGGACCTGACAGCGCTGAGCGCCCTGGTGGCAGCAAACCCCGAGGCGGTCTTCGCTGTTGAAGCCGCGCCCGAGGTCAAGACCCAGACGCTGGTGTCGCTGCTCGATCAACTGCACCGCGCCGGTGCCAAGAAAGTCTCCATGACCGGAGTGCTGCCATGAAGCTGGTTGCCGAAAACAGCACCCGCAAGGACAACGGTGATGATCAGCTGATCCCGCTGATCAACATCGTGTTCCTGATGCTGATCTTCTTCATGGTCGCCGGTCAGATCAGCCAGTCGGACGCCACCTTTGTGTCGCCGCCCGAATCCATTGCCGAAGCGCCGATTGACGACGACGCACTGCAGATTCTGATCGACGCCGAGCTGACCATCTGGCTCAACGACCAGCAGATCACGCTGGAGGAGCTGGAAGCGCCGCTGATTACCGCCTTTGAGCAAGTGGAAGACCGGGAAAGCTTCACCCTGGCCGTCAAGGCCGATGGCGAGGTCCCGGTCGAGAACCTGCAGGCGCTGCTGCAGCGTATCAAGGCTTCCGGTTTCCGCCGCGTCACCCTGCTGACCCAACCCGGCGAGGCGTTGCCATGATCCGTGCACATCACTGGATTGGCGCCGTTCTGCTCGCCGCTCTCGCGCACATTGCCGTATTCGCCCTGCTGGCCTTCAACCCGCCCAAGGGCACCGCCGCAGCGCAGGGTGAAATGGGTATCGAGATTGATCTGGGCATGCTGGGTGATCTGGGCGAAGCCCAGGAAACCGAGCAGCCGAAGGAAGTCGCGCCCCCCAAGCCAACACCTCCGCCGCCGCCACCGGAACCAGCGCCGGAACCGCCGCGCCAGCAGGCACAGGCGCGCGTGCAGGCCAAACCCAAGCCGCGCCCGGAACCGCCGCGCGAGCAGGTCGAAGCGCCCCAGCCCACCCCTGAGCCTGCACCGGCTGCGCCTGCCGTCGAGACCGGTCAGAGCGACGCCAATCAAGCGCAGCTCAAGCAGTCTACGGGAGTGGGTAATGCAGCCACGGCCGGCGGCATGGGCGGCGCGTCAACCGACTATAAGGCCAAGGTGGCAGCGAGTCTGGCCCGCAACAAGCGTTACCCCCATGCGTCGCGCCGTCGCCGCGAGGAAGGCGTCGCGATTCTGAGCTTCACCATTCATCGCGATGGTTCTGTGACAGGGGCCCAGATCCGCGAAAGCTCCGGCTTTGCGCGGCTGGATCAGGCGGTACTGAAGATGCTGGAAGACGCCTCACCGTTCCCGCCATTCAGCGAGGACATGACCGAAGAGCAGATGACCCTGCGTATTCCGGTCGACTTCAAGGTGGTGAACAGCCGCTGAAGCGCGCACCAAAGAGCAACAGCAGTGCCTGAAAGGAAAAACCGCAACGCGGCGTTAAACCCGGTGTTTTCAGTCAACGGACGTATTCCAGAGAAGAACGCGACGTCGCCAACGTGAAAACACCATTGGAACCAGGAAAAAGAGAGCATGAGCAACAAAACCACCAACGCTGCTGCCCTGCCGGGTAGCGACCTCAGCATGCGCAAGATTGCTTCCCCCCACAGTCTGGTCGCCACCTCGCTGGCACTGGCCATCTCCGGTGGCATCGCCAACCCGCTGTACGCTGAAGAAATCAGCCTCGACACGCTGCACGTTGAAGACACCGGCATTCAGGCCGACGCCAACCCCTACGCTGAAGAGGCTGCACCGTACAAGGCCCGCACCCTGTCTGACAGCCGTCGCACCCGCGACATCGCAGACACGCCGCAGACCATGACCGTGATCACCCGCAGCGCCATCGAAGACTCGGGCAAGACCGAACTCAAAGACATTCTCAGCGCCCAGCCCGGCATTACCCTGGGCACCGGTGAAGGCGGCAACTCCTTCGGCGACCGCTACATCATCCGCGGCTACGAGGCCCGCAGCGACATCTACACCGACGGTCTGCGTGACCCGGGCCTGATTACCCGCGAGACCTTCGCGCTGGAGCAGGTCGAAATCGCCAAGGGCCCGAGCTCGACCTTCGCTGGTCGCGGCTCCACCGGCGGCGCGGTCAACAGTGTAACCAAGAAAGCCAACCTGTGGGACGACTTCACCACCGTTGAAGGTGGCCTGGGTACCGACGACTTCGAGCGTTATACCCTGGATACCAACCGCGTCCTGACCGACGACCTGGCCATCCGCTTCAACGGCCTGTACACCGAAGCCGAAGTGCCTGACCGCGGCCCGGCTGAAAAGCGTCGCACCGGCGCGCTGATCTCCGGTATCTATCAGCCCCTCGACGAGTTCAAGGTCCTGGCTGACTACTACTACGCGCGCAGCGATGACCGTACCGATCCGGGCACCTTCATGACCAATGGCAAGCCGGACGATGATGGCAAGTATGTCGGCCAGAGCGGTCTGGACTTCCAGCGCACAGGTGCGGACATTTTCACTCTGGGCTTCGAATGGGAGCTGGGTGACGGCCTCAAGCTGGAGAACAAGAGCCGTATCGGTTCGACCGAGAACAGCTACATCATTTCCGCCTACAGCTCGCGCAGCGGCGGCACCCGCGCCTTTACCGGCTGGCAGGAAAACGACTACATCGGCAACCAGACCAACCTCACCATCGACAAGATGTGGGGCGAGGTGCGTCATACGCTGGTTACCGGCATGGAGTTTGCCAACGAGCAGACCGATGCAGGCGGCTACAGTGTCACCCCGAGCAGCGTACCGGTTAACCCCTACAACCCGGATAACAGCGCCTGGAGCGGCACCACCAGCCGCGGAGATGCGGTCACCAAGCTGGAACTGGAAACCGTCTCGGCCTATGTGATGGATACCATCACGCTGAACGAGGATTGGGAGATCTTCGGTGGCGTGCGCTATGACCGCTTCGACTACTTCATGGACAAGGCCGAGAGCACCGGCCGCGGCGGCGTGATCATTCCTGCTGCTACCTACAAGTACAACGACGCATTCTGGAACGGCCACATGGGCGTGGTGTACTCGCCCTGGGAGCACGGTAACGTCTACCTGAGCTGGAGCACCTCCTCCAACATCAACGGCGGTGAGGCCGATGCCGGCACCAACTGCGGTTACGGCGGCATCTGCACCGACGACGCCGGCAACTACGCCAATGCCGAGCCGGAGCAGTCCACCAACTGGGAACTGGGCACCAAGTGGAACCTGCTGGATCACCGTCTGTTGCTGACTGCAGCAGTATTCCAGACCACCAAGGAAGACGTCATCGAAGGCGGCAACGACTCCTATCAGAGCGGCGGCAGCCTGAATACCGGCGAAAACCGTGTGCACGGTATCGAGCTGGGTCTGGCCGGCAACATCACCGACCGCCTGAGCGGCCAGATCGGTGCAGCCGTGATGAACTCCGAGACCCTGGAGTCATTTGACCCGGCCAACGAAGGTCTGCCCAAGGCCAACTTCGCCGAGAAGAGTGCCAACGCCCAGCTGCGCTATCAGCTGACGCCGGCCTTCGCCTTCGGCGGCACCATGACCTACTCCAGCGAAATCTTTGGTGGCCAGCCGGACACCGGCGCCAACGGCAACATGGTGCTGGACGGCTATACCGTCTACGACCTGTTTGCCAGCTACAAGGTCAACGAAAATCTGGACCTGCGCGCCAACCTGCAGAACCTGTTCAACGAAGACTATTACACTGCGGTGTACCGTGGTGGCAGCATCGTGTACAAGGGTGACGCACGCAACGCTCAGCTGACTGCCCGCTACAAGTTCTGATGCGGCAACGTTGAGCACGACGACAGCGGCGGGGTTACCCCCGCCGCTGTTCCGTTTCCGAGGGAGACTTTTATGATCATCGTCATTCCCGGTGTTTTCAGCCCGACCGAAGTGGAGCGCATACGCGGCCATCTGGACGCCGCCGACTGGCAGGATGGCAACGCCACAGCCGGTGCTCAGGCGCAACAGGTCAAGCAAAACCAGCAGCTGCCACTCGACAGCCAGCTGACCCGCCAACTGGGCGAGATCATCCTGTCCACGCTCGGCAAACACCCGACCTTTATATCTGCGGCATTGCCGCTGAAGATTTTCCCGCCGATGTTCAATCGTTACCGCACCGGCGAAACCTACGGCCTGCATGTGGACAACGCGATCCGCTACGCACCCGGCAGCCCGACTCCGATCCGCACCGACCTGTCGGCCACCCTGTTCCTCTGCAGCCCGCAGGAGTACGCAGGCGGCGAACTGGTCATCGAGGACAACTTCGGCAGCCAGCGCATCAAGCTGGAGGCCGGCGATCTGGTGCTGTACCCGTCCACCAGCCTGCATACAGTGACTCCGGTAAGCTCCGGGGCGCGCACTTGCGCGGTGTTCTGGCTGCAGAGCATGGTGCGCAGCAATCAGCAGCGCGAAACCCTGTTCGAACTGGACCAAAGCGTTCAGGCGCTGACCGCCGAGCTGGGCCCCAGCCACGCCGAGGTCGTGCGCCTGTCCGGCGTCTATCACAACCTGATTCGCCAGTGGGCGGACACCTGAGCGAGATGCCCTGATGAGCCTGCCAGACCACACCCCGCTGCGCGCACCCCTTGCAGCAATTCCGCGTGACCTGGTCAGCGTCGCCGACTACGCCCGCTACGCGCCCGGGTTCATCGCTCCGCCCGTGCTTGAGTACATCGCCGGCGGTGGCGCGGATGAAGTCACGCTCAAACGTAACCGTCAGAAGCTGGATGAGCTGATGATCCTGCCGCGGCCGCTGGTCGACTGCACCCGCGGCGGCACGCACACCACAGTGCTGGGTGAACACCTGCGTCACCCGCTGCTGCTGGCACCGGTTGCCTTCCAGCAACTGGTGCATCCGGATGGCGAACTGGCTACCGCCACCGCTGCCAGCGTGCTGGAAACCGGCATGGTCGTCAGTACGCTCGCCAGCCAGCCGCTGGAAGGCATCGCCGCGCGCCTTGAAAGCCCGCGCTGGTTTCAGCTGTACATGCAGCAAAGCCGCGACTTCACCCTGAGTCTGGTCCGCCGCGCCGAAGCCGCCGGTTACAGCCAGCTGATGGTTACCGTCGACGCACCGCTGCACGGCATCCGCAACCGCGCCCAGCGCGCCGGCTACCAGCTGCCGGCAGACATCGAAGCGGTCAACCTGGCAGGCCGCCCGCCGCTGCCAAGCGCCAGCTTCGATCCCAGCCAGAGCATTGTCTTCCAGGGCATGATGAGTGAGGTACCAACCTGGGACGACATTGCCTGGCTGCAGCAGCAAACGCGTCTGCCGATCACCCTCAAGGGCCTGCTGCACCCGGCTGATGTGAGGCGCGCGCAGGACATGGGACTGGCCGGTGCGGTGATCTCCAACCACGGCGGCCGCACGCTGGACTGCGTGCCCAGCGCTATCGAGATGCTGCCGCGCATCCGTGAGGCGGTCGGTCCGGACTTCTGCCTGCTGCTGGACGGCGCCATCGAACGCGGCACGGATGTCTTCAAGGCCATAGCGCTGGGCGCCAACGCCGTGCTGATCGGTCGTCCGCAACTCTACGCGCTGGCCGTCGCCGGCCCGCTTGGCGTAGCGCACATGCTGCGGGTGCTGCGTGAGGAGCTGGAAGTGACCATGGCGCTGGCCGGCACGCCGACCATTGCCGATATCACCGCAGATGCGTTGATGTAACACGCCGCCATGGGCACTGCAGTCCCCCTAAGCCCCGTCCCGATGCCCCACCCTCACCGTAGGCGCACGTAGGGGCACAGCATGCTGTGCCCGCATTTGCCTCACAACGCAGATCAAACCCCTTCCGGTCGCCGCTGCCGCTCGTACAGGAAGCTCAGCACTTGCGAGCGGAAGTGGTTGTAACGCTCGTCACTGGCCAGCGCCAGCCGCTCACGAGGCCGCGGCAGATCTACTTCCAACACCTCGCCAACCGTCGCGGACGGGCCGTTGGTCATCATCACGATCTTGTCCGACAGCAGCACCGCTTCGTCCACGTCATGGGTGACCATGATCACCGTGTTGTTCAGCTCGGCCTGAATCTCCATCACCGAATCCTGCAGGTGGGCGCGGGTCAGCGCATCCAGCGCCCCGAAGGGCTCATCCATGAGCAGCACTGAGGGCTCCATTGCCAACGCCCTTGCTATTCCAACCCGTTGCTTCATACCCCCGGAGATCTCCGCCGGGTATTTGTGAATCGCGTGATCCATGTGCACCAGCTTGAGGTTGTGTTCGATCCACTCGCGCATTTCCTGCTTGCTCTTGCGGCCCTTGAACACGGTTTTCACCGCCAGTTCGACGTTCTGGTAACAGGTCAGCCAGGGCAGCAGCGCGTGGTTCTGAAAGACCACCGCACGCTCGGGGCCCGGCTCGTTGACCTCTTTGCCATTGAGGATGGCGCCGCCCTCGGTGGCGCGATACAGGCCGGCGACGATGTTCAGCACTGTCGACTTGCCGCAGCCGGAGTGGCCGATGACCGAGACGAACTCGCCCTTGGCAATCTTCAGGTTAACGTTGTCGAGCGCCCGGAACGGCCCCTTGCGGCTAGGGAACTCAATCGACACACCAGACAGTTCGAGGAAGCTCGGCGGCCGAACCGGGGTTGTCAGCGTGCTTTCTTCAGCGGTTTCCAGCGGTGCTTTGCGCAGTGCGATAACAGACATGGTCAATTCTCCTGAAACTCAGTTGCCGGCAACTTTCTGGTGGGACAGCAGGCCTTGCAGGGTCAGCATCAGCCAATCAAGCAGGAAGCCAATGATGCCGATGGTGATCACCGCCACCATGATGCGGCCAAGCGAATCGGAACTGCCGTTCTGGAACTCATCCCAGACGAACTTGCCGAGCCCCGGGTTCTGCGCCAGCATCTCGGCGGCGATCAGCACCATCCAACCCACCCCGAGCGACAGGCGCAGGCCGGTAAAGATCATCGGCAGCGCCGCAGGGATGGCGATGCGAAACACCTGGGTGCTCCAGTTCAGACGGATCACCCGGCCGACGTTGATCCAGTCCTTGTCGATGGAGGCCACCGCCACCGCCGTGTTAATCAGCGTCGGCCACAGCGAACAGAGCGTTACGGTCACCGCCGAGGTAATGAACGACTTCTGAAACAGCGGATCGTCAGAGATGTACACGGCACTCACCACCATGGTGACAATCGGCAACCAGGCCAGCGGCGACACCGGTTTGAAAATCTGTACCAGCGGGCTGATCGCGCCATACAGCTTCGGGCTCAGGCCGCAGGCCACGCCCACCGGAATGGCAATCAGGCTGGCCAGCACAAAGCCGGTAAACACCGTCAGCAGGCTGGTGCCGATCTGATCAATAAACGTCGGCTTGCCGGTGTAGTCACGAATGCGCACCTCGGCGGTCGGATCGCGTTCCAGCTTGGCAGCGTTGCGCTCTTCCTGACGCTGGTAGAAAGCATCGGCCTTGGCGCGCTCGGCCTGATGCTCATCGACCAGATTGACCGCCTGTTCCCAGACAGCAGCCGGACCCGGCAGCACGCCGAGACTGGTTTTGACCTGCGAGGCGCCGACCGACCACACCAGCAGGAACACCAGCAGTGCAATCAGCGGCAGCCCTGCCTTGTTGAACAGCTCGGTGGCCTGCTCGCGCGCATCCTCGCCGCGACACAGCCGCACCACGGGCACCATCCAGTTGAGCCCGGCGGTTTCCAGATAGTTGATCAGCTTGTTACTCATAGCGTCATACCTCTGCCATCAGGGTGGAAGGGCTCCGACGGCATGCCGGAGCCGCTCGAATTACAGCTGTTCGTCGCCCTTGAGCCCGATCGCAAACTGTTGCAGATAGGCGTTCGGTTGGGTGCCGTCGTAGGTGACGCCGTCGATGAACTCGTTGGTCGGGGCCTTGAAGCCGGTTTCGGTGGCAAAGTCGGGGAACGCATCAGCCGACAATTTGCCCTCGGCGATCAGCTCCTGCGCGGCCTGGGCGTAGATGTCCGGGCGATAGACCTTCTTCGCTACATCCATGTACCAGCTGTCCGGCTGGGCTGTGCCGATCTGGCCCCAGCGGCGCATCTGGGTCAGATACCAGATCGCGTCGGAGTAGAACGGGTAGGTCGCGTTGTAGCGGAAGAACACGTTGAAGTCCGGAACCTCGCGCTTGTCGCCCTTCTCGTACTCAAAGGTGCCGGTCATCGAGTTGGCAATCACCTCGGCGTCAGCGCCCACGTAGGTCGACTGCGACAGGATCTGCACCGCTTCGGCACGATTGGCGTTGTTGTCCGCATCCAGCCACGCGGCTGCACGGATCAGCGCCTTGACCACGGCGATGTGAGTATTGGGGTTCTCATCCGCCCATTTCTGGCTGACGCCGAACACCTTCTCCGGGTTGTTCTTCCAGATTTCGTAGTCAGTGATCACCGGCACACCGATGCCCTTGAACACCGCTTGCTGGTTCCACGGCTCACCCACGCAATAGCCATTGATGGTGCCGGCTTCCATGGTGGCCGGCATCTGCGGCGGCGGGGTCACCGAAAGCAACGCATCGGCATTGATCTGGCCCGAGGTGTCGCCGCGGGCCGGGGCGTAGTAGCCGGGGCTGATGCCACCCGCTGCCAGCCAGTAACGCAGCTCGTAGTTGTGAGTGGACACCGGGAACACCATGCCCATGTTGAATGGCTTGCCGGCAGCGCGGTATTGCTCGATCACCGGCTTCAGCGCAGCGGCGCTGATCGGGTGCTGGGGCTTACCGTCGGCATCCAGCGGGATGTGCTTCTTCATCTCTTCCCAGACGTCGTTCGACACGGTGATGCCGTTGCCGTTGAGGTCCATCGAGAAGGCAGTGATCACATCAGCCTGAGTGCCAAAGCCAATGGTCGCACCAAGCGGCTGACCGGCCAGCATGTGCGCGCCGTCCAGCTCACCGTCGATGACCCGGTCGAGCAGCACCTTCCAGTTGGCTTGCGCCTCAAGGGTGACGTACAGGCCTTCGTCTTCAAAAAAGCCCTTCTCGTAGGCAATCGCCAGCGGGGCCATGTCGGTCAGTTTGATAAAGCCGAACTTGAGGTCTTCCTTCTCCAGATTCTCGACCGCCTGTACCGCGGTCGACAGCAGACTGCCGAGGCCCAGCGAAACAGCCAGTGACAGAGTGGCAGCGAGAGACTTGCGCTTGAACGTGTTCATAGTCGTGCTCCGTTAAACAATGATCAGTGAGAGGCCGGGGCTCAGAAGGCGACCTGCGCCATCAGCCAGAGCTTGTCGGTATCGGTGGCAAATTCGTCGGCGTTGTAACTGGCGTACTTGGCGACCAGGGTGACATCGCCAAACTTGCGCGCGGCCAGCAGGTCCAGTTCGCTGCCGTAGTCGGCGCCGCCCTTGTCGGCGGAGAAGTCGTGGTAGACCGCCTGCAGCTTGAAGCCGGCGAGGCTGCCGCCGAGCTGCAGATACATGTCTTCCAAGCCGTTGGCCGGGGTATTGAGGAACTTGTCTGCCCAGCCGTTGAACGCGTGGCCGGTTGCCAGCGGCGTGCTGAAGGCCGAGTCGTCCGCGCCCAGCAGCTCGTAGCCACCGAGCAGCTGCAGCCCACCGACGTTCACACCCAGCTCAGCCAGCCAGTAATCGGCGCCGATGTTGTTGCCGTCCTCGTAATCGCTCTGGCGTGCGTACTCCAGTGCGTAGCTGAGGCTGGTGCGCTCGCTGAGCTTGGGTGCGCCGGTCAGACGCAGGCCTAGGGTCTTGTTGGACGCAGCCGGCGCATCCTCCAGATCCAGGAAGTAGCCGTAACCGGTGATCTTGACCAGATCAAAACCGCCGTAGGCCAGGTTGACGAAATGGGCCTTGGTGTCCAGGTCGCCCTTCGGCGAATCCTCACCGAAGATGCGGTTCACGTTGTAGACGTAGGCATAGTTGAGAGTGGTGTCGGCCAGGCTGCTGTTGCTCAGACTGAAACCATCGTAGGTCTGTTCGTTCTGACGCCAGCCGACGTTGCCAATAAAACGGGCGTTGTCGTAGATGATGCGCTGACGGCCAAACTTCAGGGTGGTGGCGTCCAGCCCGGCATAGCTCAGCCAGGCCTGGTTGATCTCAGTGCCTTCAGGGTCGGCGACGACCGGATACTGGGTCTTGGCGCTCGGCAGGCCGGTGGCGTTGTTGTAACGCTCACTGCCGATCACGGTGACGTCATCCGCTTCGACAAAGGCGCCAAAGCCGCGATACGGCGCAGTCGCAAAGTTGATGCGGGTGCGCAGAGTGGAGGCACCGGCGCTCTTGTCGATGCCATCCTGATCCACATATTCATAACGGTAACGCAGATCCAGCCCCGCCTTGCCGCCGGTTACCGCCTCACTGATGGAGCCCGCCTCGGCCAACACCAGACTGCTGCCCATCGCCAGCACGGCCCCCATCAGCCATGCCCCAGTTACCCCTGCCCGCAGTTTCAGCCCCATGTTCCTAACTCCCCAAAAAACGCGCACAAAAAAAGGCGTCCACAAACACCGCTGCTGCTGCAGGAGTGTTGGTGGACGCCTTTGCCCGATAAATCTGTGTGGTCGGAGTTCCCGCCATTGGGATGCCCGACACTGAGGGCAGAGAGCAAGCCCTGTGCCAGATTTCATAACCTACTGATTCAATGCAAAAAACCTATTCCAGAGCAATTCTGGGTCAGGGCAAAAGTGCATTTGCACAGTGCATTGATCAAAAAATGCGCACTGGTGCTGTGCGATTTTTCATCACGTTGCCGAAGGCGACCGACACCGAAAACATCGCGGAAAAAATGCCGGAGGCGTAACGCACTGGCATCGCGCACCAAAAAGGAGCAATGCACTACAAGCAGGCACCCCTGTCCGCGCACCGTCATGGAGCCAAAACCTCAACGCCCGTATTCCGCGGCTTTGCCCATTCTGGTCTGCATATTGCTTTGCACTGAGTGTTCGCACTCCGCACTACCGCGCAACACACAATTTGCAAATAGAGCGCTAGGGTTCCGGCCGCTGTAGCGGTGACTGGTCCGAGAGCACTCGACCTTTCAGATAAAGGTTACACGGCGGGATAAAAGCCCGGGAGACGATTGGCAACACTGCCAGGAGTGCTCCACGTGACATTGACTGAGAGGTTCCCGATGAAAAGATTCCCCGCCCTGCTGCTCAGCTCCCTGCTGCTGTCGTCCGCCGCCCAGGCGCAAGATAGTTTCAAGGTCTGCTGGTCGATCTACGCCGGCTGGATGCCCTGGGCCTACGGTGCCGAAAGCGGCATCGTCAAGAAGTGGGCCGACAAGTACGACATCGCCATTGATGTGGTGCAGATCAACGATTACATCGAGTCGATCAACCAGTACACCGTCGGCGAGTTCGACGCCTGCACCATGACCAACATGGACGCGCTGACCATTCCGGCCGCTGGCGGCGTCGACAGTACTGCGCTGATCGTCGGCGACTTCTCCAACGGCAATGACGGCATCGTGCTCAAGGGCGAAAGCGAACTGGCCGCCATCAAGGGCCAGAACGTCAATCTGGTCGAGCTGAGCGTGTCCCACTATCTGCTGGCCCGCGCGCTGGACTCGGTGGGCCTGAGCGAAGCCGATGTGCAGGTGGTCAACACCTCCGACGCCGACATGGTCGCCGTCTACGGCACCGACGACGTCACCTCGGTCGCCACCTGGAACCCGCTGCTGAGCGAAATCAGCCAGCAACCGAACAGCACCGTGGTGTTCGACTCGGCGCAGATTCCGGGCGAGGTTATCGACCTGCTGGTGATCAACACCGACACCCTTAGCGCCCACCCGGAACTGGGCAAGGCACTAACCGGCGCCTGGTACGAAATCATGGCGACCATGAGCAGCGACAGCGAGCAAGGCGTGGCCGCGCGCAGCTACATGGCCGAGGCCTCCGGCACCGATCTGGATGGTTATGAAGCCCAGCTGGCCGCAACCAAGATGTTCTACACCCCGGCCGCGGCGCTGGAGCTGACCAACAGCGCGCAACTCAAGCAAACCATGCAGTACGTGGCGGAGTTTTCCTTCGACCACGGCCTGCTCGGCGACGGCGCACCGGATGCCGGTTTCATCGGCGTACAGATGCCCGCCGGCGACTACGGCGACAGCGGCAACCTGAAGCTGCGCTTTGACCCGACCTACATGCAGATGGCTGCTGACGGCCAGCTCTGAGCCCTGAACCAGACCGGGCGCGAGTTGGCGCCCAGCGGGATGCATATGAAGCGACTGATCAACCTCACACCGCCACCGGCCAGCAAACTGTTTCTCGGGCTGCTGCCGTTCGCCCTGCTGCTCCTGCTCTACGTAGTAGCCTCGGACGCGCGGCTGGCCGAGAACGCCAACGACAAGCTGCTGCCCGCCTTCAGCCAGATGGGCGAAGCCATCGACCGGATGGCGCTGGAGCCGAGCAAACGCACCGGTGAGTACCTGTTCTGGCAGGACACCGCCAGCAGCCTCAAGCGCCTCGGCCTGGGCGTGCTGATCGCTGCGGCCATTGGTCTGGCGCTGGGGCTGTTTACCGGCGCACTGCCGCTGGTGCACGCCGGTGTCAGCCCACTGCTGACGGTGGTGTCGCTGATACCACCGCTGGCGATTCTGCCGGTGCTGTTCATTCTGTTCGGCCTCGGTGAAGCCTCCAAGGTGATCCTGATCGCCATCGGCATCACCCCGTTTATCGCCCGTGATCTGCAGCGCCGCACCCAGGAAATCCCCAGCGAGCAACTGGTCAAGGCGCAGACCCTCGGTGCCAACACCAGCCAGATCATGGTCCGCGTGCTGCTGCCGCAGCTGATGCCAAAACTGATCGACGCGGTGCGTCTGTCGCTCGGCGCCGGCTGGCTGTTCCTGATCGCCGCCGAAGCCATCGCCGCGACCGATGGCCTCGGTTACCGCATCTTTCTGGTCCGCCGCTACATGTCGATGGACGTGATCCTGCCGTATGTCGCCTGGATCACCCTGCTGGCCTTCCTGTTCGACTGGCTGCTGGCGACCCTGTCGCGCCGCCTGTTCCCGTGGAATGCCCAAGGAGCCCACTGATGATCGAAGTAAAGAACGTCGGCAAGAGCTACGACGGTAACCCGGTGCTCGAACGCCTGAACGTCACCGTCAAGGAAGGCGAGTTCGTCACCCTGGTCGGCGCCTCCGGCTGCGGCAAGAGCACCTTCCTGAAAATGCTGCTGGGCACCGAGTCCCCAACCAGCGGCGAGCTGCTGCTCGACGGCAAGCCGATTGCTTCGGAACCCGGCCCAGACCGCGGCATCGTCTTCCAGCAGTATTCGGTTTTCCCGCACATGACCGTGCTGGAGAACGTCATGGCGGCGGTCGGCTTTGCACAGCGCGGGCTGACCGGCTACCTGTTCGGCAGCAAGCGCAAGCAGGCCCGCCTTGATGCCGAAGCCATCCTCACCGAAGTCGGCCTTGGCCACGCGCTGAAGAAGTACCCGCACGAGCTGTCTGGCGGGATGAAGCAGCGTCTGGCGATTGCCCAGGCGCTGCTCGGCAAGCCGCGCATCCTGCTGCTGGACGAGCCCTTTGGCGCACTCGACCCGGGTATCCGCGCCGACATGCACGAACTGGTCCTGCGCCTCTGGCAGGAACACAAGCTGACCATCTTTATGGTCACTCACGATATCAAGGAAGGCTTCCACCTCGGCACCCGCCTGTGGGTGTTCGACAAGCTGCGCCACGACCCGCACGCACCCCAAGCCTATGGCGCCACCATCACCTACGACCTGCCGATCGACCATAGCGCCCGGCAGCCAGCGCCGCAGACCACCGAACAAACCATTGCCCCGCTGCTGGCCGAAGCCGCCAGCTGAGCCACCGAATCACGGAGACAAGGCAGATGACTCTGAACACCTACACCACTGAAATCGCCGGCGCCAGCCACTGGTCCCTGCGCGTGCGCAAGGGCACCCTGATGCGCCTGACCGATCTGGCCGGTAATGCCAACGTCGGCATGCTGTTCTACAACCCGGAAAACCTGCTGGAGCGTTACAACGCGCCAGACACCCTCAAGTGCCAACACACCTTCAAGCTGACCCGCGGCAATTGCCTGTATTCCGACATGGGCCGCATCTTCGCCTCCATCGTTGAAGACGATCTGGGCTGGCACGAAAGCGTCTGTGGCAACAGCAACGCCGCTCAAGTGGCCGAGCGCTGGGGCGCACGCGACTACCAGAACGCCCGTAATGAATGGCACCAGAACGGCTACGACGCCTTCCTCGTCGAGCTGGCCAAATACGGTCTGGGCCGCGCCGACATGGCCGCCAACCTGAATCTATTCAGCAAGGTTGCCACCGACGATGAAGGCCGCATGCAACTGGTCTCCGGTCACAGCAAGGCCGGCAGCCAGGTGGCCCTGCGCTTCGAGATGGACGCCTTGGTCGTGCTGCACACCTGCCCGCACCCGCTCAGCAGCGCCGACAGCTACCCCTACACGCCAGTACGCATCGAGCTGAGCCAGGCCGCGCCGGTCAGCGATGACGACTTCTGTCGCAACTTCCGCCCGGAAAACCAGCGCGGCTTCCAGAACAACGCCCTGTACCACCTAGGCAAGTAAGCGAGGACACCATGATCAAGCACAGCTCCCGCCTCCCCGAACAGGCCCTCTCCCGCACCACCATCGGCGCTGGCGATTACTACATCGGCATCGTCAAGGCCGGCCAGACCCTGCGCCTGCTCGACCTGGAAGGCAATCAGGCCGCCGACACCTTGTTCTTCAGCGCCGCCAATCCGGTCGAGCGCTACAGCGCCACCGACACCATCCGCGAGCAGGGCAACGTCTACCTGACCGCCGGCTCGGTGATTCGCTCGAACGAAAACAACCCGATGCTGGAAATCGTCGCCGATACCTGCGGCCGTCACGACACGCTGGGCGGTGCCTGCGCCAGCGAAAGCAACACCGTGCGCTACGACCTGGAAAAGCGCTGCATGCACTCGTGCCGTGACAGCTGGATGCTGGCCGTGGCCGAGAACCCGCAATACGGCATCAGCAAGCGCGACATCACCCACAACATCAACTTCTTTATGAACGTCCCGGTGACCGCCGAAGGCGGCCTGACCTTTGAGGACGGCATCTCCGGCGCCGGCAAGTATGTCGAGCTGACCGCGCTGATGGACGTGGTGATCCTGATTTCCAACTGCCCGCAGCTGAACAACCCGTGCAACGGTTACAACCCGACGCCAGTTGAATTGCTGGTTTGGTCTGAGTAACCCGTACAACGAGACATCACAGCTTCAGTGGACGGCCACTGTCGTAAACAAAGCAGCCTGGGACGGCCCGGCAAAGGCTAGCGACATGTTCAACAAGGTTCTGATCGCCAACCGTGGCGCCATCGCCACCCGCATCATCCGCACCCTGCGCAACCTGGGTATCGGCTCAGTCGCCGTCTACGCCGAATGCGACGCCGACAGCCTGCACGTGCGGCTCGCTGACGAGGCCTACAGCCTCGGCGAAGGCGCCGCTGCCGACACCTATCTGCAGGTCGACAAACTGCTGGCCATCGCCGCCGACACCGGCGCCCAGGCCATCCACCCCGGTTACGGCTTCCTCAGCGAGAACGCCAACTTCGTGCGCCGCTGCGAGGCCGCCGGGGTCGCCTTTATCGGCCCGACGCCCGAGCAGATGCTCGCTTTCGGTCTCAAGCACCGCGCCCGTGAACTGGCCGAGCAGGCCAATGTGCCGCTGCTGCCGGGCACCGATCTGTTGACCGATCTGGCGGCAGCCAAGGCAGAAGCCGCGCGTATCGGCTATCCGGTGATGCTCAAGAGCACCGCCGGTGGCGGCGGTATCGGCATGCAGCTGTGTCACAGCGAAAACGAACTGGTCGGCGCCTTCGACAGCGTCAAGCGCCTTGGCGCCAGCAACTTTGCCGACGACGGCGTGTTCCTGGAGAAATTCATCGCCCGCGCCCGACATATCGAGGTGCAGGTGTTTGCCGACGGCAAAGGCAACGCGCTGGCACTGGGTGAGCGCGACTGCTCCAGCCAGCGCCGTAATCAGAAGGTGGTTGAAGAGTGCCCGGCGCCGAACCTGAGCGACGCGGTACGCAGCGAGCTGCACGCCACCGCTGAAAAGCTGCTGTCCAGCGTCAGCTACCGCAACGCTGGCACCGTCGAATTCATTTACGACGCCGACAGTCATCAGTTCTACTTCCTGGAAGTAAACACCCGCCTGCAAGTTGAGCATGGCGTCACCGAGGAGGTGTTCGGCGTTGATTTGGTCGAGTGGATGGTACGTCTGGCCGCCGGCGAAGAGCTGGAGCTGAACGCTCGCCGCGCCAACCTTGCACCCAAGGGCCATTCCATTCAGGTGCGTCTGTACGCCGAAGACCCGTTCCGCGACTTCCAGCCCTGCGCCGGCCTGCTCAGCGAAGTGGCCTTCCCGTACGGTGACGGCATCCGCATCGACCACTGGATCGAGTCCGGGCTGGAGGTACCGCCCTACTTCGACCCGATGCTGGCCAAGGTCATCGTCCACGCTGAGGACCGCGCTGCGGCGCTGACCAAACTGCAGAACACGCTGGACGCGACCCGCCTGTACGGCAGCGAAACCAACCTCGACTACCTGCGCGCGCTGACCCGCGACCCGGCGCTGCTGGCAGGCGAGGTCACCACCCGCTACCTCAACAGCTTCCGCTTCCAGCCGGCGCGCATCGACGTGCTGGCCGGCGGCACCCAGACCACCATTCAGGACTTTCCGGGCCGCACCGGCAGCTGGGATGTCGGCGTGCCGCCGTCCGGCCCGTTCGACAGCTACGCCTTCCGCCTCGGCAACCGCCTGCTGAACAACCCGGCCGACGCAGCGGGACTGGAAATCACCCTGCAAGGCCCAACCCTGCGTTTTGCCAGCGCCAGCCAGATCGTGCTGAGCGGCGCTGCGATTGACGCCAAGCTGGATGACCAGCCAATTGCCGCCTGGCAGGTCATTGATATTGCCGCAGGGCAAACCCTGACCCTCGGCCGCATCAAGGACGCCGGTGCCCGTGCCTATCTGGCGGTGCTCGGCGGCCTGCAGTGCCCGGATTATCTGGGTTCCAAATCCACCTTCACCCTCGGTCAGTTCGGCGGCCACAACGGCCGCGCGCTGCGCACCGGTGACGTGCTGCACCTGAGCGCAGGTGTCAGCCCGGTTGCGCTTGCTGAAGTACCCAGCGAGCTGCGCCCGGCGATCAGCAATCAGTGGGAGCTGCGGGTGATCTACGGCCCGCACGGCGCGCCGGATTTCTTTACCGGCAAGGACATCGACAGCTTCTTCGCCACCGACTGGGAGATTCACTACAACTCCAGCCGCACCGGCGTGCGTCTGATCGGTCCGAAACCGGAATGGGCGCGCAAGGACGGCGGCGAAGCCGGTCTGCACCCCTCCAACATTCACGACAACGCCTACGCCTTCGGCACCGTCGATTTCACCGGCGACATGCCGGTGATCCTCGGCCCGGACGGCCCGTCACTGGGCGGCTTCGTCTGCCCGGCGACCGTGATCACCGCCGACCTGTGGAAACTCGGCCAGCTGCGCGCCGGCGACAAAGTGCGCTTTGTACCGGTCAGCATCGAGCAGGCGGTTGCGCTGGAAGCGGCGCAGATCGAGCAGATCGACGCACTGGCCGCCACGCCAGTTGAATGGCAGCCGGTGCCAGTCGACAGCCCGATCCTCAAGCGCCTGCCCGCCGAGCAGTTCGGTGACGAAATCGTCTACCGCGCCGCCGGCGACCACTTCCTGCTGGTCGAGTACGGCGAGCAGATGCTCGATATCCGCCTGCGCTTCCGCGCTCACGCGCTGATGCAGTGGCTGCAGCAGAACCCGGTGGCCGGCCTGCGTGAGCTGACCCCGGGTATCCGCTCACTGCAGGTGCATTTCGACAGCCAGCAATTGAGCCATGACGCGCTGCTCGAGCATCTGTTCAAGGCAGAACAGGCACTGTCGGAGCGCCTCAACGAGCTGGCCGTACCCTCGCGCATCGTGCACATCCCGCTGTCGTGGGATGACCAGGCCTGCCAGCTGGCGATCGAAAAATACACCCAGTCGGTGCGCAAGAATGCGCCCTGGTGCCCGAGCAATCTGGAGTTCATCCGCCGCATCAACGGGCTGGACAGCATCGACGACGTCAAGAAGGTGCTGTTCGAGGCGTCGTATCTGGTCATGGGCCTCGGCGACGTCTACCTCGGCGCGCCGGTGGCCACACCGACCGATCCGCGCCACCGTCTGGTCACCACCAAGTACAACCCGGCGCGCACCTGGACCGCCGAAAACTCGGTCGGCATCGGCGGCTCCTACCTCTGCGTCTACGGCATGGAAGGCCCCGGCGGTTATCAGTTCGTTGGCCGTACCCTGCAAATGTGGAACCGCTACCGCCAGACCCGCGAGTTCAGCAAGCCGTGGCTGCTGCGCTTCTTTGACCAGATCCGCTTTTATGAGGTCAGCCACGAGGAGCTGCAGCAGATTCGCCGCGACTTTCCGCAGGGCCGCTATCCGCTGCGCATCGAGGAAAGCCAGTTCAGCCTCGCCGAGCACGAAGCCTTCATCAACGACAACGCCGACGACATCGACGCCTTCAAGCAGCAGCGCAACGCGGCCTTCGCCGAAGAGCTGCGCCAGTGGCACGCCAACGGCCAGTTCAACTTCGAAAGCGAGGAGCTGGAAAGCAGCGACGAGGACGTCAGCTGGCCGGAAGACAGCGTCGGCGTCGACAGCCCGGTATCCGGCAGCCTGTGGCAGGCCGAGGTCAAGGTGGGCGACACGGTCAAGGCCGGGCAAACACTGCTGATTCTCGAATCGATGAAGATGGAGATTCCGCTGCAGGCGCCGTGCGACGGCGTGGTAACCCACGTGCTGCAGCAGCCCGGTGGCCGGGTACAGGCCGGTCAGCCGCTGGTGGTGCTGCGCGACGAGGCATTGGAACAGATCGCCTGACGCAGAAAAATAGACGCTATCTGATGCTCTAAACGCATCAGATAGCGTCTTTTCGTATCAGTTTACAAACTCCCCAAGCGCGTACTCGCGCGTTTCAATGAGCCTCCCCAACCGACAATAAAATTCGGCTCACCGAAAGGAGTAGATCATGCTATCCGCCCTCAGCGACCTGCTGTGGAGCAAGGTTCTGATTGCCATGCTGGTCGGCATCGGAGTCTGGTTCACCATCGCCACCCGCTTCGTTCAGTTTCGTTACTTCGGCAAGATGTTCGGCATCCTGACCGCCAACCATCACGAGGCGGACGGACGCCACCTCAGTTCCTTTCAAGCCCTGATCCTGTCGGTTGCCGGCCGGGTTGGCGGCGGCAATATCGCCGGCGTTGCGGTGGCCATTACCCTCGGTGGCCCCGGCGCCATCTTCTGGATGTGGGTTGTCGGCCTGATGGGCATGGCAACCAGCTTCATCGAATGTACCCTCGCCCAGCTGTACAAGACCGCCGAACCGGATGGTGCCTACCGTGGCGGCCCGGCCCACTATATCGAGCGCGGCCTGGGCAGCAAGTGGAAATGGCTGGCCGTGGTCTATTCCATCCTGTTGCTGGTGACCTTCGGTATCGGCTTTATCGCGCTGCAGTCCTACGCAGTCGCCACCTCGCTGCAGGATGCGTTCAGTATTCCGCTGTACTACAGCGGTATCGGTCTGGCACTGGTGGTCGGCCTGATCATCTTCGGCGGCGTCAAACGTATCGCCCAAGTCGCGGAAGTACTGGTGCCGATCATGGCTGGCGGTTACCTGCTGATCGCCGTGGTGGTGCTCGGCCTGAACTTCAGCGAGATTCCCGCCACCCTCAAGCTGATTGTGGAAAGCGCCTTCGGTATTGGCCCGGTGGTCGGCGGCGGTATCGGCGCGGCAATCCTGATGGGCGTCAAGCGCGGCCTGTTCTCCAACGAAGCGGGCCTCGGCAGCGCGCCCAACGTGGCGGCGGTGGCCTTCGTCCCGCACCCGGCCAATCAGGGTGTGGTGCAGTCGTTCTCGGTCTTCATCGACACCATCGTGCTGTGCACCTGCACCGCGCTGATCATTCTGATGGGCACCGCCTATGACCCGACGCTGGGCGACGCCAGTCAGGGCGTGGCCTTGACCCAGGCCTCGCTGGCAACCCATATCGGCGAATGGGGCCGTGTGTTCGTCAGCATTGCCATGCTGCTGTTCGGCTTCAGCACCGTGCTCTACAACTACTACTTGGGCGAGAACAGCGTCAGCTACCTGACTTCCGGCCGCAGCAACGAGTTCGTCATGAACGGCTTCCGGGTGGTGGTGATCTGCCTATGCTGTCTGGGCGCGATCATGGATCTGGGTACCGTATTCGGCTTCGCCGACCTGACCATGGGCCTGCTGGCACTGGTCAACCTGGTTGCCCTGACCCTGCTGTTCAAGACCGGCAAGCGCGTGCTCGCCGACTACGACCGACAGCTCAAGAGCGGCAACAAGACGCCGACCTTCCACGCTGAAGAGTACGCCGACCTGGATCTGGACCACGAGTCCTGGCCGGCCAGCCAGCGCAAAGACAACCACTGACCCCTGCCCCGAGCGCCGGATCCCCGGCGCTCCGTTTCCTCTGGAAGCACACCCATGAATACCCGTTCAGAACACGATCTGCTTGGTGATCTCGATGTACCCGAAGATGCCTGGTACGGCATCCAGACCCTGCGTGCGGCGTCCAACTTTGCCATTACCGGGGTGCCGATTTCCCACTTCCCGGAACTGATTCAGGCACTGGCGCAGGTAAAACAGGCCTCGGCGCTGACCAACCGCGACTTCGGCCTGCTCAGTCAGGAAAAGACCGACGCCATCGTCTCCGCCTGCGAAGACATCGCCAGCGGTCTGTATCACGACCAGTTCATCGTCGACGTCATTCAGGGCGGCGCCGGCACCTCGACCAACATGAACGCCAACGAGGTGATCGCCAACGTCGCACTGGCGAAGCTCGGGCACGGTCGTGGCGAGTACCGCTATCTGCATCCGAATGACGACGTCAACCGCTCGCAGTCGACCAACGACGCCTACCCGACCGCCGCGTGCCTCGGCATTCAGTTTGCCGCCGACAATTTCGTCCCCGCGCTGGCCTCGCTGAAGGCCGCACTGGAAGACAAGGGCCGCGAGTTCGCGCATATCCTGAAGATGGGCCGCACCCAGCTGCAGGACGCCGTTCCGATGACGCTGGGCCAAGAGTTCGACGCCTTTGCCGTCAACCTCGGCGAAGATATCGACCGCATTCGCGAAGCCTGCGCGCTGCTGTGTGAGGTCAACCTGGGCGGCACCGCCATCGGTACCGGCATCAACACCCCGGACGGCTACTCGGCCAAAGTGGTCGCACGGCTGGCCGAGGTGTCCGGCAAGCCGCTGGTCCCGGCCTGCAACCTGGTCGAGGCGACGTCCGACATGGGTGCCTTCGTGTTCTTCTCCGGTATCCTCAAGCGCCTGGCGATCAAGCTGAGCAAAATGAGCAACGACCTGCGCCTGCTCTCCAGCGGCCCGCGCACAGGGCTCGGTGAAATCCAGCTGCCGCCGATGCAGCCCGGCTCCTCGATCATGCCGGGCAAGGTCAACCCGGTGATTCCCGAAGCCATGAACCAGACTGCGTATCAGGTCATCGCTGCCGATCTGGCGGTGACCCTGGCCGCGGAGGCCGGGCAGCTGCAGCTCAACGCGATGGAGCCGATGATCATCTACAACCTGCTGAACTCGCTGAAGATGCTCAAGGAAGCCTGCCAGATGCTCGAACATCGCTGCATTCGTGGCATCATCGCCAACGAACAGGCGTGCGCCGCCCACGTCGACAACAGTATCGGTATCATCACCGCGCTGGTGCCGCACATCGGCTACAGCAATGCCTCGCGCATCGCCCATACGGCGCTGATGACCGGCAGCACGGTCAAGGCGCTGATCATCGAGGAGAATCTGATGAGCGAATCGGAACTCAACCGCCTGCTGAGCCCGCAGTCCATGCTGGCTCCGCAAAAGGCCGCCTCATGACCGCCGAGGTGCTGATCCTGCACACCGGCGGCACTATCGGCATGGTGCCCGGCCCGCATGGGCTGGCACCGGCCCCCGGTTTGCGCCAGCGGATCGAGCAACAGCTGGGCAGCAGTCTGCACCAGTTGCCCAGCTTCGATCTGCTGGAGATCGACCCGCTGATCGACAGCGCCAATATCACCCCGGCGCACTGGCAGCAGCTCGCCGCGCTGCTGGCCGAACACTGGGACCGCTATCGCGGCTTCATCATTCTGCACGGCACCGACACTATGGCCTACAGCGCTGCGGCGCTATCGTTCATGCTCGGCGCCAGCGAACGCAACGTGCTGTTCACCGGCTCGCAGGTCCCGCTCGGGCTGCCGCGCAGCGACGCGGTAGCGCACCTGCAGGCAGCGCTGCAATTGGCAGCCGGGCCGCGCCTGCGCAATGTCGGTCTGGTGTTCAACAACCGGCTGCTCAACGGCAGCCGTCTGCGCAAGGTTAGCAGTCAGCAGTTTCAGGCCTTCGACACCCCCAACGCCGCGCCGCTGGCCGAGCTGAACATCCGCCCGCAGCTGTATACCGAGCGATTGCTTGGCGAAGCCGTCGCCAGCCGTCACCCGCGCGAAGCAGCGGCGCTTCAGTTCCAGCCGGGGGCCGTTGCCATGCTCTGTCTGCATCCATCGATGCCGGCAGCCCTGTACGACGCGATTCTGGCCGACAGTCACTGCAAGGCGGTAGTGTTGCAGAGCTTCGGCGCGGGCAACGTGCCCAGTCGCGACCCCGCGTTTGATGCCTTTATCAAGCGCGCCAACGCCCGCAACAAGGTGGTGGTCAACGTGACACAGTGCCTGCAGGGCGGCATCAGCCCCGGCGCCTACGCCGCGAGCGCAGGTCTGGGAGATCAGGGGGTACTGAGCGGCGGTGACATGACGCCGGAAGCGGCGTTCTGCAAGCTGCACTGGTTGCTGGCGGGTGGCCGCGATACAGCAGCCGTAATCCGCGACTGGTCACTCAACCTGAGCGACGAACGTACGCTCTAAAACCGCGCCCGGAAGTGCCACTCGCCCGGGCCAATGTCGTTGCGGATCGCCGCGCGGATATCCGCATCCAGCGCCGGGTCGTCACAACTGTAGAGCCCACACAGCGCCAGCACGCGCTGACGATCCACTTCACGCCACAGATATTCGTACAGCACCCGGGTGCAGCACGGCACCCGCTCGCCACTGCCGGATACGCCGATGCGCAGGCCGGTCAGGCGATCCACCCGGTTGCGGAACGAAGGATAGAGCACCGTCTGGGTCATCTCGAAGTTGGTCAGGGTTTCGTAGTCGGAGAGAAAGATACGGTCCGACAGGAACTGCACCATGCCGCGATACACCCCGTGAAACGGTTTGCTGCCGGGCCGCTCACGAATCCGCTCGGTACGCTGGTAGTAGGTCTTGCCGTCGTGCTCTTCCAGACACACCAGGGTACGCAGGATGCTGCCCGGATAGGCCATCGACAGGTAGTACTCGAAGTAGTAGCCCAGATACTTGTCGAGCCCGTTCTGGCCGGCACGGTTCAGCCGCTGCAGGTATTGCTGCTCCAGCGAGTCGGGCTGTAACGGCAGCAACGCCGTTCGCTCGCCCTGCTGCGGGCGCACCTGAATCAACCGCTGGAACTGGCCGTGGGGCAACAGCATCTCGTGAACTTCAACGCCGAAAAAGTCGCACAGTCGGCGCATGGTGCTGTCGGACGGTCGATTGATGCCGTTGAGATAGCGATTGAACTGAGGGCGGTTGATGCCCAGCCGGCGGCACACCTCGGCGGTGGACTTGTAGTAGCTGCACAGCAGCCGCAGGTTGTCGCCAAAATCGTCGTGCATGGTCGCCCTCACTCGTGACCGCAATGGTAGTTCAAACTGCCGGCAGGCGACACCGGGCGCTGTACACGTTTTAGCCTTTGTCATCCCCCGCCCGATCAGCGACAATACGCAGCTATTTTTCAAGCCTCGTCCGGACCCGGTCTGCACAGTGCAGCGACCGCGTCCCGCCACTACTCAGTAGCCGACATGTCCAACGCCATCGAAAAAGAAGTCGCCAAACGGCGCACCTTCGCCATCATCTCTCACCCGGATGCGGGTAAGACCACCATCACCGAACGTCTGCTGCTCATGGGGCAGGCGATCAGCGTGGCCGGTACGGTCAAGTCGCGCAAATCCGACCGCCACGCCACCTCCGACTGGATGGCGATGGAAAAGGAGCGGGGCATTTCGGTGACCACCTCGGTGATGCAGTTCCCCTATCGCGACGCGATGGTCAACCTGCTCGACACCCCCGGCCACGAAGACTTCTCGGAAGATACCTACCGCACCCTGACCGCGGTGGACTCGGCGCTGATGGTGCTCGACGGCGGTAAGGGTGTCGAGCCGCGCACCATTGCGCTGATGGACGTCTGCCGCCTGCGCGACACGCCCATCGTCAGCTTCGTCAACAAACTCGACCGCGACATCCGCGACCCGATCGAGTTGCTCGACGAAATCGAGGCGGTCCTGAACATCAAGGCCGCCCCGATCACCTGGCCGATTGGCTGCTACCGCGATTTCAAGGGCGTCTACCACCTGGCCGACGACAAGATCATTGTCTACGTCCCGGGCCACGGTCACGAGCGCACCGAGCAGCAGGTCATCGATGGCCTGGACTCCGATGCCGCCCGCGCCCATCTGGGCGATCTGTACGACGACTTCGTCGAGCAACTCGAACTGGTACAGGGTGCCTGCCACGAGTTCGATCAGGACGCCTTCCTCAAGGGCGAACTGACTCCGGTATTCTTCGGTACGGCGCTGGGCAACTTCGGTGTTGATCAGGTGCTGGACGCCATCGTCGACTGGGCCCCGCGCCCGCAACCGCGCGCCAGCCACGAGCGTGAGGTACAGCCGACCGAAGCGCCGTTCACCGGTTTCGTGTTCAAGATTCAGGCGAACATGGACCCGAAACACCGCGACCGTATCGCCTTCGTGCGCATTTGTTCCGGCCGCTACGAAAAGGGCATGAAGCTGTTCCACGTGCGCACCGGCAAGGAAGTGCGCATCGCCGATGCGCTGACCTTCTTCGCCGCCGAGCGTGAGCATCTGGAAGAAGCCTGGGCCGGCGACATCATCGGTCTGCACAACCACGGCACCATCCAGATCGGCGACACCTTTACCGAAGGCGAGAAGATCGGCTTTACCGGCATCCCGCACTTTGCCCCGGAACTGTTCCGCCGCGTGCGCCTGAAAGACCCGCTGAAATCCAAGCAGCTGCGCCAGGGCCTGCAGGAACTGGCCGAGGAAGGCGCCACCCAGGTGTTCTTCCCCGAGCGCAACAACGACATCATCCTCGGCGCAGTCGGTGTACTGCAGTTCGACGTGGTCGCCGAGCGCCTGAAGCAGGAATACAAGGTCGAGTGCATGTACGAACCGGTCAACGTCTGGTCCGCCCGCTGGGTCGAATCCGGTGATCGCAAGAAACTCGACGAATTCAGCAAGAAGGCCACCGAGAACCTCGCGGTCGATGGCGGCGGTCACCTGACCTACCTGGCGCCGACCCGAGTCAACCTCAGCCTGACCGAAGAACGCTGGCCGGAAATTGAATTCCGCGCGACGCGAGAGCATCACTGAGCCGCTACGCGGCTCAGCTGCAAGCCTCAAGCTGCAAGTAACACCCGTGCGGTCACCAGCTGCGCGGGTAGTTTGAGGGCACTGCAACTGCAAACGACCGCGATAACTTCCACCGCACTCCCGCAAGGCCCACAGTCTGTCCTCGCTTTTCGCTTTTCGCTTGTAGCTTGAGCCGCGCAGCGGCTTCCGGCTTGCAGCTCGCTACGCGTAAGCGTAGCGTTCCCCCATGCCCTATATCGACACCCACACCCATCTCGACTTCGCTGCCTTCGACCCTGATCGCGATCAGGTGTTGAGCGACTGCGCGCACCTGGGTGTCGAGCGGCTGGTGCTGCTGGGTGTCACGCAGCGCAACTGGGATCGAATCTGGCAGCTGTGCCGGCAGCACGACAATCTGTTCGCCGCCTTTGGATTACACCCGATGTTTATGGACGAGCACCGTGACGGGCACATTGGCGCATTGCAGCAAATACTGGCAGAGCGGCTGGACGATCCGCGCTGCTGCGCCGTTGGCGAATACGGGTTGGACTACTGGGGCAAGAACGCAGACCGCAACGCCCAGCAGCAGTTGTTCGAGGCGCAGTTGCAGCTGGCGGTCGATTGCCGTCTGCCCAGTTTGCTGCACGTGCGCCGCGCCCACGCCGATGTGATCGCCACACTCAAGCGCTACCGCCCGGCGCGCGGCGGCATTATCCATGCCTTCAGCGGCAGCCCGGAAGAGGCCCGCGAGTACCACAAGCTGGGCTTCAAGCTGGGCCTGGGCGGCGCCGCCACCTGGCCGCAGGCAACCCGGCTGCGTCAGACCATCGCGCTGCTGCCCGGTGAGCAACTGGTGCTGGAAACCGACTCGCCCGACATGGCGCCGGCCTTCCACGCCCACCAGCGCAACAGCCCCGCACTGCTGCCACAGATAGCCAAAGAGCTGGCCGCCCTGCGTGGCGAATCACTCGACGAGTTCAGCGCCCGGTGCTGGCAGAACAGTTGCGAGCTGTTTCAGTGGTCGCCGCCAGCCCTCCCGGCTTGATAGAGTTATAGCCTGTTCCAAGGAGGACCAACCCATGCCCTACGGCATAGCCCTGTTTCTGATCTGGCTGGTACTGCTGTTGCGCTTCCCGCGGGTGATGCTGCCGGTCAGTGCCGTCGTTGCAGGCCTTGCCCTGCTGCTTGGTGCGATCATGGGTGTGCTGCAGTGGCAGCAAAGCCAGCGCATCGACCATCTCGCCTTCGACCTCAGCTATCAGCCCGACAGCTGCCCGTTCGGCCAGCCGCTGGCGGTCCGCATTCATAACGGCGGTGAGCTGACCGCACGCAATATCAGCTGGCTGCTGTGGGTCAACCAGCCCGGCTACAACTCCAACCTGGTCGACGTTGCCAGCAGCGATCAACGCTTCACCCTCGGCCCCGATCTGCTACCCGGCGCCGATACCCTGGTCTGCTACAGTCTGCCGCGGCTGCGCCGCGGCTACCGTGAATCCGAGCTGCAATACCGCGCTGATGCGGTGCGAGCCGACTTTATCGAAGAACAATAAGGAGCCCCACCCATGACCCAACCCGTCGCCCTGATCACCGGCTGTTCGTCCGGCATTGGTCAGGCTTTGGCGCTGGCCTGCCTGGACGCCGGCTATCAGGTATTCGCCGCCGCGCGCCGTGTCGACACCCTGACCCCGCTGACTGACAAGGGCGCCATCGCCATCGAACTCGATGTGAATGACGCGACCCAGCGCAGACAGTGTGTCGAGCAGATTCGCGAGCAGGCCGGGCGCCTGGACCTTTTGGTCAACAACGCCGGGTACGGTGCCATGGGGCCAATCATGGATGCCGATCGCGAGACCCTGCTGCGCCAGTTCGACACCAACGTCTTTGCCCCGCTGCAACTGGTTCGCGACAGCGCCGAGCTGCTGCGCACCGCCAAGGGCCTGATCGTCAATATCGGCAGTGTGTCCGGCGTCACCACCACGCCGTTCTCCGGCTTGTACTGTGCCTCCAAGGCGGCGCTGCATGCGATTTCCGACGCGCTGCGCATGGAGCTGCATCCGTTCGGCATCCAGGTCATGACGGTCATGCCGGGGGCCATTGCCTCGGACTTCGGCAATAACGCCACCGCGGCGATCACCATGGCCGACAGTTCCTGGTTCAAGCCCTGGGAAAAAGCGGTACAGGCCCGCGCCAAGGCCTCGCAAAACGCCCGCTCAACCAGCGCGAAAGACTTTGCCCGCGAGCTGCTCGGCTACATCGGCAACCCGGTGCGGCCGGAGAACGTGCTGATCGGCTCCGGCGCGCGCAGCATGGTGCGCCTCAAGCGCTGGCTGCCGACATCGATCCTCGACAAGCGGATGCGCCAGCGCTTCAAGCTGGAGTAATCAGAGCGCGTCCTCGTCATAGAGCAACTGCTCCGCCTGCCGGTCGGCCACTTCGGCAGGCGAGCGCCCCTGCGCAAGGCTCTGTTCAAAGATCGAATCGAGCCGGCTGCCGATATTCCTGATCCGCCCCGCAATGTCGCCGGCCGCAACGCCCCGGTGAGTCAGCGCGACATGCAACAGACCACCCGCATTGATGACGTAGTCGGGCGCATACAGAATCTCGCGCATCCGCAACTGTTCGCCCAACGCTGGCTCGACCAGCTGGTTATTGGCGGCGCCGGCCACCACCGCGCAGCGCAGCCGGGTGATGCTGCGCTGATTGATGACGCCGCCCAGGCCGCAGGGTGCAAACACATCACAGGGCGCCTCGTAGACGGCATCCGGGGCCAGTGGCTGGGCGCCGAGTTCCTCTTCAGCCAGCCGCACCCTGCCCTGATCCAGATCGGCCACCAGCAGCTCGGCGCCCTCGGCCTGCAGCAGCTGTGCCAGCGCATATCCCACATTGCCCAGCCCCTGCAGGGTGACGCGCACCCCGTCGAGCGATTCCTGACCGAGCCGCGCCCGCACCGCCGAACGTATCCCGGCCAATACGCCGAGCGCCGTGTGCGGCGAGGGGTCACCGGCATGCGTAGTGCTGGTCACGTGGGCGGTTTGCTGGGCAATGCAGTCCATATCGGCGCTGCTGGTGCCGCTGTCCATCGCCGTGATGTAACCCCCACGCAGCGATTCAATACAACGGCCAAAGGCCTCGAACAGCGCGGCCCGATCGGCAATGTGCGGCTGACGCAGAATCACCGCCTTGCCGCCGCCCTGGTCCAGCCCCGCCAGCGCTGCCTTATAGCTCATGCCGCGGGCCAGACGCATGGCGTCAGCCATAGCGTCGTCGACACTGTTGTAGGCGAGATACCGGCACCCGCCAAGCGCCGGGCCCAGACGCGTATTGTGGATCGCAACAATGGCTTCGAGTCCGGTCGCCTGGTCGGAAAAGAAGTGCAACCCTTCCATACGTTCGGCACGCATCGCTGTAAACATGTACGCTCTCCCGCTTTCTTCGGTTGTCTGAAACAACCATACACACTAAACCCGTTCCTTGCCTGCGCCTCTTTGGCAAACTTGGGGTCCCCTGTATTCGGAGGTTATTACATGCGTTGGTTGTTGCCGTTTTTTACCGTGATGCTGATGGTTGTTGTCAGCACACCTGATGCCGAAGCCCGCCGCATGGGCGGTGGCAAGAGTTTCGGCAGCGCGCCGACCCACCAGAGCGCACCCGTTCAGCGTCAGGCTGCACCGCGCGATCAGCAAGCGGCTCCCAACCGTCAGCAAACCGCTGCGGGAGCAGCCACCTCCGGCGCCAGCCGCTGGCTGGGCCCGCTGGCCGGTATCGCCGCAGGTGGCCTGCTGGCGTCCATGCTGTTCGGTGACGGCTTCGAGGGCATTCAGCTGTTCGACATTCTGCTGTTCGGCCTGATCGCCTTTGTTCTGTTCAAGCTGTTCAGCCGCCGCCCGCAGGCCGCGCAGCAGCGCCAGCCGCAATGGCAGCCGGCCGGCGGAGCGCCCATGCAGCGCGAGCCGGTGCAGAACTGGGAGCCAGCGCATACCGCACAGCCCGCTGCCGCTGCGCCGATTGACGCCCCGGCCTGGTTCGACGCCGAGGTATTCCTGCGTGGTGCCAAGGAGCATTTCTATACCTTGCAACGCCACTGGCGTGACGGCGACAGCGCCGGCATGGCCGAGTACCTGAGCCCCGAGCTGCTGCAGCAACTGCTGGACGCACGCGAGGAATCGCCGCCAACCGCCAATGGCTTCGTCGACGAGCTGACCGCGCGTCTGGACGGCGTCAGCCAGGCCAACGGACGCACACTGGTAACCGTCAGCTTCAATGGCCTGGACCGAGACAGCGCCGAAGACGCAGGCCAGTGGTTCGATGAAAGCTGGGCGCTGGAACGCGCCGATGGCGACAATCAGCCGTGGATTATCACGGGAATTCGGCAGAACGGCTGAGCGCGCCGCAGGCGCGCGCTCAGCGGCAAGCGGCAAGCGGCAAGCGGCAAGCGGCAAGCGGCAAGCGGCAAGCGGCAAGCGGCAAGCGGCAAATAATGTGCTCGCCTGCTGGGCCGTCAAATGATTCCTGAAAGACTTTGACGCCATTGCCCGCCCCAAGAAAAAACCGCGCGATTAGCATCAGCGCGGTTTTTTCTTGTAGCTTGTAGCTTGTAGCTTGTAGCTTGTAGCTTGCAGCTGGCGCGAAGCGCTAGCGGCGCACCGGCCTCTTCTGCAGTTTGCGCTGCAGGGTCCGGCGGTGCATGCCCAGCGCCCGGGCGGTGGCAGAGATATTGCCGTCATGTTCGGCCAGTACGCGCTGGATATGCTCCCACTGCAGCCGGTCGACCGACATCGGGTGTTCGGGCACCAGCGACTCGGGATCGGCCTGTTCCGACAGCAGGGCAGTCAGAACGTCGTCGGCATCGGCGGGTTTGCACAGGTAGTTGCAGGCGCCGCGCTTGATCGCCTCTACGGCGGTGGCAATGCTTGAGTAACCGGTCAGGATCACGATACGCAGATCAGGGTACAGCTCCAGCAGCTTCGGCATCAGCACCAGCCCGGAGTCTCCTTCCATCTTCAGGTCCAGCACCGCGTAATCGGGCCGACGCTCACGCGCGATGCGCATGGCTTCGTCTGCTCCGCCTGCGGTTTCTACCTGCAAGCCACGGCGACTCAATGCCCGCGCCATGACCCGGGTAAAGGTCGGATCGTCATCCACCATCAGCAGCAGCGGCTGATCTTCCTGAATCGTCTCTTCAGTCATCAATTTTCTCCTGTCACCACCGGCAACCGTACTTCGGTGAGGGTACCACCACCATCCTGATTAAACAGCTTTACACTGCCGCCCAATCGCGAAACGGCGGCCTGACTGAGGAACAGCCCAAGCCCGAACCCCTTCTTGCCCTTGGTCGTGACAAACGCGGTACCCAGCTGTTCGGCAATATGCAACGGCACACCCGGACCATGATCCCGGATACGCAGAATAATCTGGCCGCTGTTCCAGTGCAGGCTGATCTGGATGTTGTCCGGACAGGCATCAGCGGCATTATTCAACAAGTTGAGAATACCCTGACCCAGCTCAGGCGTCGCCCGCAACAGAGGCGCAGGCTCCTGCGGCAAGGGTTGCAGTTGCCAGGACGCCTCGGGGCGCATCAGTTGCCAGCGCGCCAGCATCGCACGCAGCCACTCGTCACCCGCCTGTACCTTCTCCGGTTGACGGCGACTGTCTTCCGCACTGCGCACCATGTGCTGCAGGCTCTCCTTGCACAGCTTAACCTGCTCCTGCAGAACGGTAAGGTCCTCCTGCAACTGCGGATCACTGTAATCCTTGCTGATTTCCTTGAGCAGCACACTCATGGTCGACAGCGGCGTAGACAGTTCATGGGCGGCGCCAGCGGCGACGCTCGCAATCCCCAGGAGTTGAGCATCTCGCGCGCTCTGCTCGCGGCGCTCGGCCAGCCGATCGGCGTGCAGACGCAGCGCGTCGGCCATCCGCACGACAAAGAGGCTGATCAGGCCGGCACTCATGGCAAAGTTGAGCCACATGCCGATGACGTGCAGATTGATCAGGCCGCCGGCGAGTGGAATATCGAAGGCGTTGAGCGGCATATACCAGACCAGCAGCGCACTGTAGGAGGTCACCGCAACGATCGCCAGGATGGCGGTAAAGAACCAGGGGAGCGTCGCGGCGGCAATGGTCAGCGGTACAAGATAATAAGACACGAAAGGGTTGGTCGGGCCGCCCGAGTAATAAAGCAGGACGCTGTGGATCGCCATATCGAACAGCAGCTGCAGGGCGTACTCGACACTGGTGACCGGCCAGCTGCTGCGCAGCCGCAGCAGCGTCAGAATGCTTACTCCCGCCGAGACACTCAGGGAGATCAGCAGCGGCGTCCAGGGTAATGGAAACCAGCCGCAGAGATAGGCCGCCATCACCGATATGCTTTGGGCCAGCAGGACCAGCAGACGAATCAGTACTACCCGCCAGAGATTCTGACTCGACGGCGAGAGGGCCAGCGTATTGAGGCTCATAAGGGTTCGGTGCGGCACGCAAAAAACTCCAGTATAGGAAGCTCGACGAATGGCGCCGAGGTGACACAGGGTCGCACAATCAGGCGCAGCCGGGAATCGGGAACCAGCTGCGTTTGCATGGGTCTGACTGTGCACTGAACAAGGAGAACACCATGGGTAAACCACTTCTGCCAATGACTGGCCTGCTGCTCGCCGGATCGCTGCTTGCCGGCGGCGCCCAGGCGGATGACATCCGCTACAACCAGATATCGCTGCGCACCCAGGTCGAGCAGGCGGTCAATCATGACACCATGCAGGTGACCTTCTACACCGAAGCCCAGGACCGCGACCCGGCCAAGCTGGCCGAAACTATTACCCGCCGCCTCAATGCCGGTCTGGAAACCGCACGCAAGGCCAGCGGCATCCGCGTCAGCAGCGGTAACCGCAGCAGCCACCCGGTCTATGACGAAAAGGGCGAGAATATCGTGGGCTGGCGTGAGCGCGGTGAGATCAGCATCGAGGGCAGTGACTTCGCGGCCATCTCGGCGCTGACCGGCCAAATGCTCGGCGAACTCAGCCTCGGCAGCATGCAGTTCAGCCTGTCGGCCGACAGCCGCAGACAGACCGAGGACCAGCTTATCGCCAAGGCCATCGAGGCGTTCAAGGCCCGCGCCGATATCGCTACCCGCAGCCTTGGCGGCAGCGACTACAAGATTGTCAACCTGAACCTCAATACCCAGTACATGCAGCCAATGCGCTACCGCGCCGAAAAGGTCATGATGGCTGCCGACATGTCAGGCAGCGCGCCTGAGGTGGAAGGCGGCCAATCCGACGTCACTGTCAGCGCCGACGGCGTGATCGAAGTGCGCGACTGACCTGTCAGCAACAACCGTTCATGCGCCCTGCTCAGGGGCGCATGAAGGCGTACTCTTCATCGTCATCCAGGTTGTTGGCGAGAAAGTTCAGTTCACTGGCAATATCCTGCTGCGTGCGCGCCTTTTTGTAGACCGCAATGACTTCACTCATCAGCGCGCGGGCCAGCGCCTGCTCGTCATGGCCGGCAGCGGCGGCCTTTTCGATGGCCTCAGCCATGACCTGTTTGGCAATTGTGTAGGCAGACATGTCTTCTCTCCTCTGTGGTAGCTCATTTGAACACCCGGCACGGCGCACGACATTGATCTGCCTCAGGATTTGTCATCGTCCAATGGCGCCTGCAGGTAACGATCGGTATTGAACGTCTCAACCCAGTCCGGATGAAAGACAATCAGCGCGGCGATTACCGTGCCATTGATAAAGGCCTCGGGAAACATGACCAGCAGCAGATACCCAAACAGCTCGACCAGGCTGTCCGGCGCCTGCAACTGGCCGGACCAATGCAGCAACCCCATGCCACTGAGCACCGTACCCACCGCGCTGAGACCGGCTGCAAAGAAGCCACTGATGAAGATATACAGGAACAGATTTCGTGGCTGCCTCGACTCCAGCGCCCGGGCTATCGCCACCGTGATCAGCACCGGCACCAGCAACCGCAGCACACCGTTGGCTCCCAGAGCAGCAACGTCGTCCTGCCCCAGCAGTACCAGCGCCAATTGCGCCAGCGCACCGGCCACCAGTGCCAGCGGCCAGTCGAGGATCAGGGTCACTGCGGTTACACCGATGAAATGCATGGTCAGACCGCTATCGAACTCGCGGCGAACCAGCCAGAGTACGGCCAACGCAAACGCGCTGCCGTAAAACAGATGCTGACGACGGCTGTCGGCGATCAGCTCAACCCAGCTGACCCGCGCCAGCGCCCACAGCGTGGCCGCGCCGTAAATCAGCAGACAAAGCGTCAACTGCAGGGGTGTCAGTAGTGCATCGGACAGCATGGCGACCTCCAGAGCCGGTGGCAGCGATGATAGCAGGCTGATCCAAAGGAGTAATGCAATCACCCCGGCAAGGGTCTAGAATGACCGCAAAGTCAGTCAAGCCTTAGCCGCAGCAACGTACTGCAACGACACAAGAAGGCCATCCCAATGCCCAGCCGACTCCACCCCGAAGACCAGAAGCGCGTTGACGAATACCTGTCCTCCCCGGTTCACCGGGTCGAGCGCCGCCCTTTTCGCGTATGGATCCTGATCGCCCTGGTGGCGGGCTCGGTCATTGGTCTGGGCCTGCTGTCACGCCTGCTGGCCCAGTTTGCGGTTGCCTGATCATTCGGCCAACCGGTCACTGCCCGCCACTCCAGCCCTGACGCCCAGCGTGCCCGCTTTCGGCCGTTGACTGACGCCCGTTTCCATTATCCGTGAGAAACCAAGATGTCAGACTCCAACGCATCTCCCGCAGTACCACCGCGCATTGTCGTTGTCGGCGGCGGCGCCGGCGGGCTTGAGCTAGCCACCCGACTGGGGCGCAAACTGGGCCGCAAGGGCAAGGCCAGAATTACCCTGGTCGACGCCAACATGACCCACATCTGGAAGCCGCTGCTGCACGAAGTCGCCGCCGGCTCGCTCAATTCGACCGAAGATGAGCTGAATTACGTCGCCCAGGGCAAGTGGAACCACTTCAACTTTCAGTTGGGCGCCATGACGAGTCTGGATCGCGAGCGTCGGACCATCCAGCTGGCCGCCATCCATGACGAGAACGGCGACGAGCTGATCGCCCCACGCGAGCTGGACTACGACTACCTGGTGATCTCCGTCGGCAGCACCACCAATGACTTCAATACCCCGGGTGCAGCCGAGCACTGCCTGTTCCTCGACACCCGCGCCCAGGCCGAGCGCTTTCATCGCAGCCTGCTCAATCAGTACATGAAAGCGCAGGCAAGCGAACGTGGCACCACCCGAGAGCCCATCAACGTTGCCATCATTGGCGCCGGGGCCACCGGGGTTGAACTGTCTGCGGAACTGCACCACGCAGCGCAGATGCTGCGGGCCTACGGCTTCAACCGGATCAGCCCGGAAGACCTCAATATCAACATCATCGAGGCCAGCCCGCGCCTGCTGCCGGCACTGCCGGAACGCATCAGCGGCCCGGTGACCGAAATCCTGCGCGACCTCGGCGTGCACCTGCACACCGGATCACCGGTCAAGGAGGTCAAGGCAGACCGACTGGTACTCGGTAACGGCGAAGAGATTCCCGCCAGCCTGAAGGTCTGGGCTGCCGGCATTCGTGCGCCGGCATTTCTGGCAACCCTCGGCATGCCGACCAACCGGATCAACCAACTGGAAGTGGACCGCACCCTCAAGGTCAACGGCGAAGAGCGCATCTATGCCTTCGGCGACTGCGCCGCCTGCCCCACTGACGAGCCCGGCAAGTTTGTTCCACCACGCGCGCAGGCCGCCCACCAGCAGGCCAGCCTGTTGGCAAAAAACCTCTGCCTCCTGCTGGAAGGCAAGCCGCAGAGCGAATACACCTACCGCGACTACGGCTCGCTGATCTCGCTGTCGAGCTTCAGCGCCGTCGGCAACCTGATGGGCAACCTGACCGGTAACGTGATGCTGGAGGGGCGCCTGGCAAGGATCTTCTACGTGTCGCTCTATCGCATGCACCAGATGGCCCTCTACGGCGTTCCACGCACGTTGATGCTGATGTTGAGCGACCAGTTCGGCCGATCGACCGAACCGCGCCTGAAGCTGCACTGAGCGCCTCTGAGGCCACCAACAAACCCCGCCACGTGCGGGGTTTTGTTTTGGTGCGTCGCGAACTATCGACTGGGTGGCGCGACAGGCAAGAGACCAAAGCCGTTAACCAAATAGCCGAATGATGGAGTGGGCACCGGGGTTCGTCCCGTTTACGCGGGCGAGTAGCGCAGGGCCGGCGGGAAAAAGAGTCGCAGCATGTTTGAGGGGCGCAGCCCCGAGTTCTGCGACTCCCCGTCGGCCAGAGCAACGCAGCGAACCCGAAGGGCCGCGTAGCCGGGTGCCCGGGGGGATCGCCAAGGGGGGCCGGGCAAGCGGCCCCCCTTGGCTCGCCGCGAAGGCGAAAAGCGGATTCAGTGGCAGCGCAATACAGGAACCAACCGCGCTACTTGTCTTTCCATGCTTAAACGGCGCGCTCGAGGTGGATGCCGGGGCACACGCTTGTTAACAAACGAGACTACAGACGCAGCCATGGCATACCCAGACGCGAGCCGCAAACGAAAAAACCCGCACAAGGCAGGCCAGGAGAACTGATTCAGATAGAAAGGAAAGATAGTGCAAGGAAGGTTTTGAGTGGTGGGTCGTGTAGGATTCGAACCTACGACCAATTGGTTAAAAGCCAACTGCTCTACCAACTGAGCTAACGACCCATGCTCAAAAAAACTGGTCGGGGTAGAGGGATTCGAACTCTCGACATCCTGCTCCCAAAGCAGGCGCGCTACCAGGCTGCGCTATACCCCGTTTATCTCAAGTTGGCTCCGCGACCTGGACTCGAACCAGGGACCCAATGATTAACAGTCATTTGCTCTACCGACTGAGCTATCGCGGACCGGCCTTGAAACATCTCAACAGCGGCAGTGGTTGGTAACACATATCCCCTGCTGAGGCGCGCCATTTTACCGACCAGCGCAGGAGTGTCAACCCTTTTTATCTCTTTTATTTCAATGTTCTATCGAAAGCCGTGGCAATCGATCCCCCTTCCGTATGGTCACCACCGGGAGGGGTGTACATCTGCCATGTTTTCGCGCCGCAAAGGCACCGGCCCGGACGCAGACGCGACATTGGCGAACCAGCATCGCACATCGCCAAACGGCAACCCTGAAAACACGAAACCCGCCATCAGGCGGGTTCCGTTAACGCGGCTTGTCTGCGGCTTAGCCCAGCTGTGGACCAGCAGCGACGATGGCGTCAGACACATCGAACTTGGTGAAGTTGTCGACGAACAGCTTGGCCAGATCCTGCGCCGCCTTGTCGTAGTCTGCACTGCTCGCCCATGTGTTACGCGGGTTCAAGAGTTTGGTTTCAACGCCAGGCACAGCAACCGGAACGTCCAGGTTGATAACCGGCAGGTGCTCGGTCTCGACACCGACCAGCGCGCCAGACTGAATTGCCGCAATGATCGCGCGGGTAGTCGGGATACTGAAGCGGCTGCCGGTACCGTAGGGGCCACCGGTCCAGCCGGTGTTGACCAGGTAGACCTTGCTGCCGAACGCATTGATGCGCTTGATCAGCAGCTCGGCGTACTCGCCGGCAGGACGCGGGAAGAACGGCGCGCCGAAGCAGGTAGAGAAGGTCGACTTGATACCGCCGCCCGAACCCATTTCGGTCGAACCGACCAGCGCGGTGTAACCGGACAGGAAGTGGTAGGCGGCCTGCTCGTTGTTCAGGATGGACACCGGCGGCAGCACACCAGTCAGGTCACAGGTCAGGAAGATGATCGCGTTCGGCTCACCGGCCATATTGGCAACAACGCGCTTCTCGACGTGCTCCAGCGGGTAGGCGGCACGGGTGTTCTGGGTCAGACTGACATCGGTGTAGTCGGCATGACGGGTAACCGGGTCGATAACCACGTTCTCGACGATGGAGCCGAACTTGATGGCATTCCAGATGACCGGCTCGTTCTTCTGCGACAGGTCGATGCACTTGGCGTAGCAGCCACCTTCGATGTTGAACACGGAGCCTTCTGCCCAGCCGTGCTCGTCGTCACCGATCAGGTTACGGGACTCGTCGGCAGACAGGGTGGTCTTGCCGGTGCCGGACAGACCGAAGAACAGGGTGGTGTCACCGTTGTCGCCGACGTTGGCGGCACAGTGCATCGGCAGCACGTCCTTGGCCGGCAACAGGAAGTTCTGCACGGAGAACATGGCTTTCTTCATTTCACCGGCGTATTGCATGCCGGCCAGCAGGACCTTGCGCTGGGCGAAGTTGATGATCACGCAGCCTTCGCTGTTGGTACCGTCACGCTCAGGCTCGCAGACGAAGTACGGGGCGTTCATGATCTGCCACTCGTCGCGAGAAGCCGGGTTGTAGGCCTGCGGATTGATGAACAGGGTGCGACCGAACACGTTGTGCCATGCCGTCTCGGTTTCCATCACGACCGGCAGGTAGTGGGCCGGATCGGCACCAACGTGGACGTGGGATACGAAGCTTTCGCGCGCGCCCAGATAGTCGGCAACGCGGGCCCACAGGGCGTCAAACTTGTCAGCCGGGAACGGACGGTTTACCGCGCCCCAGGCAATCGCAGAGCTGGTGGACGGCTCGTCAACGATAAAACGGTCCATCGGCGAGCGGCCGGTACGTGCACCGGTCTTGACTACCAGAGCGCCAGTATCTGCCAGTTGGCCTTCGTTGCGCTGAATGGCCAGCTCGATCAGGTGTGCCACGCTCAGGTCGGTGTACACGGTATTGGTAGCTTGCGTCATCAAACAGGGTCCTCTTCGACTTTGACCGAATGTATCTATCTAAAGACCGACCGATTCGGCCTAAGTCCGTGGGGGTTCAGGTTGGTTTTCGTCCATTGACTCAGCGCGGACTCAGCGCGCAGGCGCGCCATTATGCCAAAAAAAAGACAAAGTCGCTAAGCCCGCGCCGTTGTCGTTTAATGCAAACCCTTCGCGTGCTCGGCTGCAGCGGCAAAAAGCGCCTGCACCGCGGGCTCATCAAAACGGTAACGGCTATTGCAGAACTGACAGTCGACCGTGATCTCACCGCCCTGTTCTTCTAGCAGCGCGAGGACATCGTCCTGCCCGAGGCTGACCAGCGCATTGCCGGAACGCTCCATCGAGCAGCTGCATTCGAAATGCACCGGCTGCGCGTCAAACAGTCGCACCTCTTCCTGGTGATAGAGGCGATGCAGCAGGGTTTCGTTATCCAGACCAATCAGCTCTTCGGCGGTAATGGTATCGGCCAGCACGTTCAGGTGTGCCCAGGTATCGGCGCGCTCCTGCTCGTCCTTCTGACGGTCGGCCGGCAGCGCCTGCAGCAGGAAGCCGCGGGCTACGCGACCATCGGCATGCAGCCGGAAACGGGTCGGCAGCTGCTCGGAGTTGGCGAAGTAGCTGCCCAGCGATTCGGCCAGCGAGCCGCCTTCCAGCGACACGATGCCCTGGTAGCGCTGCCCCCTGTCCGGATCGATGGTGATCGCCAGCACGCCGTCGGGCATCAACTCACCGAGGGTTTCACCGCAGAGATCGTCGGCGTAGCGGGCGATGCCGCGCACCCCCTGCTTGCTGGAGCACTCGACCATCAGGGTCGACAGCGGACCGCTGGAGCGGGCCTGCAGAATCAGCAGCCCGTCGAATTTGATGGTGGTCGAGAGCAGCACCGCAGCTGCCAGCATTTCACCCAGCAGCGCCTGAACCGGCTGCGGATAGGGGTGCTTGGCGAGGATTTCGCGGTAGCTCTGATCGGCGGACACCAGCTCGCCGCGCACGTCGGCGTTTTCAAACAGAAAGCGTTGGGTAATGTCCTGAGCGGCCATGATGCACCTTCAAAAGGCGCGATTATACCCAATCAGTCCTCGGCCGGTGTATTACGTTCATCGCGAAAACGGAAGATCTGCCGGCGCTGCTTCTTGCTCGGCCGGCCGTCACTGATCTGCCCGCCGGCGCCCAGCGCCTTGCGTTGCGCCGCTGCCGCCTCGCGTGCGGCAATGCTGCCCTCGCTCTCGCGATAGAGCAACTGCGCTTCAGGCGCGCCACGGCGCTGCTCGGACAGCACCAGCACCTCTACCGTCTTCTGATCCAGCCCCTGACGAATGCTCAACACATCGCCGACACGGATCTCCTTGCTGGCCTTGCAGCGCTCGCCTGCGCACTGCACCTTCCCGCCTTCGATGGCCGCCTTGGCCAGCGAACGGGTCTTGAAAAAACGGGCCGCCCAGAGCCATTTATCCAGGCGGACTTTGCCTTCTTGCTGCATCGGGTTTGTACTCCTCTCGCAGGCGCACTATAACAGGCTTGTCGAAACCGGAGACTTGCAGCATGATGCGCGCCCAATGGCCCGGGGCCTGGAGATACCGCTGTGAAAACCTTTGATCATCTGAGCGTGATCGGCCTGCGAGAGTGGGTCGCGCTGCCCGAACTCGGCATAAGCCAGATGATCGCCAAGATCGACAGCGGCGCCAAAACCTCTGCCCTGCATGCCAGTAACATCCGCACCTTCGAGCGTGATGACCAGACCTGGGTTCGCTTTGATGCGCACATTGGTAGCCGTACCCGTCAATACACCCGGAGCTGTGAAGCCCGCCTGGTCGACTTGAAACGAATCAAGAGTTCCAACGGTCAGATGCAGGAGCGTCACGTCATCCGCACACCGATGGTACTGGGTGATCGACGCTGGGACGTTGAGATAACCCTGACCTGCCGAAAAGCCATGCGCTATCGCATGCTGATCGGCTGCACGGCGATGCAGGATGCCCAGCTGGTAATCAATCCGGGACTCCGTTTCGTGCAGGAAAAGCCCCTGCTCGAAACGCCTCGCTGATAGACCATACCCTTACATACCCCCACTACAGCGCATTGCAGCGTCAAGGGACCCAGAATGAAGATTGCGATTCTGTCGCGTAACGCCAATTTGTACTCCACCCGCCGGTTAATCGAGGCGGCGACAGAACGTGGCCACGAGGTGCGGGTAATCGACACCCTGCGCGCCTACATGAACATCGCCAGCCACAAGCCGTCGATTCACTACAAGGGCGAAGAGCTGGAAGGCTTCGACGCGGTGATTCCGCGTATCGGCGCCTCTATCACCTTCTACGGCACTGCAGTACTGCGCCAATTCGAGATGATGGGCGTGTTCCCGCTCAACGAGTCGGTAGCCATCAGCCGCTCGCGCGACAAGCTGCGCTCGCTGCAACTGCTGGCCCGCAAGGGCGTGGGCCTGCCGGTAACCGGCTTCGCCCACTCCCCCGACGACATTCCGGACCTGATCAGCATGGTTGGCGGCGCGCCGCTGGTAATCAAACTGCTGGAAGGCACCCAGGGTATCGGTGTGGTGCTGTGTGAAACCGAAAAGGCCGCCGAGTCGGTGCTCGAAGCCTTTATGGGCCTGAAAGCCAACATCATGGTGCAGGAATACATTCGCGAAGCCGGCGGCGCCGACATTCGCTGCCTGGTAGTAGGCGACAAGGTGATCGCCGCCATGAAGCGTCAGGCCAAGCCCGGCGAATTCCGTTCCAACCTGCATCGCGGTGGCAGCGCCAGCCTGATCAAGATCACCCCGGAAGAGCGGATGACCGCCGTACGGGCCGCCAAGGTCATGGGCCTGAGCGTAGCCGGAGTCGACATCCTGCGTTCCAACCACGGCCCTGTCGTAATGGAAGTGAACTCCTCCCCAGGTCTGGAAGGCATCGAGACCACCACCGGCAAGGACGTCGCCGGCCTGATCATTGACTACATCGAGAAAACCGCCCGACCCAACCAGACGCGCACCAAGGGGAAGGGCTAGGGCAAGCCACAAGCCACAAGCCACAAGCCAAATCAGGATGGGTTCGGCGCCGCGGCCATCAAGTGTTTCCAAGCGCTATTTGCGGCGACGCGCAGTCAAAAGAAAACCCGCGCGACACAACACCTCACGGGGTCGTCTTGTAGCTTGCGGCTTGAGGCTTGGAGCTACCGACTCAGCCCGCGCTAGCGCGGGTGATGTCGGCAGCCAGCTCCGCGTAATCCTCCACCGCCTCAAACTCTTCGGTATCTCGCCGCGCGCCTCGGCTGTCGGGCTCGCGCACGGCCAGCAGGTGGGCAATGCCATATTCGCGCGCTGAACGCAGCACACTGAGGCTGTCGTCGATAAACAGCGTACGCTCGGGGTCGAACGGCATGTCGGCCTGCAGGGCGTGCCAGAACGCCTGGGTTTCCTTGGGGTAGCCGTAATCGTGGGAGCTGATCAGCCGCTGAAACCAGGTACGCAACTCCACCCGCTCCATCTTCAGCGACAGTGAATCCCGATGAGCGTTGGTGATCAGCACCACCTGCCGGCCACTGCGTTGCAGTGCCCGCAGGAAGGTGTCGGCGTCCGGACGCAGGCTGATGAGATGCGCAATCTCGCGCTTCAATTCGACAATCGGCAGCCCCAGCTCACGGGTCCAGTAGTCCAGGCAGTACCAGTCCAGCTGGCCCTGAATGGCATTCATCATGGCGTACAATTCCGTCTTGGCCCATTCAATCGACTGGCCGTGATGACGGGCATAGCAGGCCGGCATGTGCTCCAGCCAGAAGTGGTTATCAAAGTGCAGATCGAGCAGTGTGCCGTCCATATCGAGCAGCACGGTATCAATTGCATTCCAGTTGAGCATTGGCGGTTGGGCTTGGGCTTGAGGTGCGGCTATGATACCAGCGGACGCGCTGGTTGACTCAACCCACCCTGAACACCAAAGCTCAGGCGGCGATGCTCAGCACGTCCCACGCAATCGGTCGATCACCACGGAGCCCCCATGCCGCAGAAGCCGGAAACGCTGGAAGCAAAGATTGTCGCCAAGAGCCGCCTGTTTACCGTTGAGCAAGTCCAGTTGCGCTTCAGCAACGGGGTGGAGCGGACCTATGAACGGCTGGTCAACAAGGGTCAGGGTTACGGTGCCGTCATGGTGGTTGCCCTGCGCGACAACCGCACCGCGGTGCTGATCGAGGAATATTGCGGCGGCACGGACGACTATCAGCTGTCACTACCAAAGGGGCTGGTTGAACCGGGCGAGGACGTGCTGGAGGCCGCCAACCGCGAACTGATGGAAGAGGCCGGTTTTGGTGCAGAACAACTGGAATTTCTGACCCATTTGTCGCTCTCGCCGGGTTACATGAGCCAGAAGATCGCGGTAGTGCTGGCCCGCAACCTGTACGAAAAACGCCTGCCGGGCGACGAGCCGGAGCCGATCCGGGTGGACCAGGTCGATCTGTACGAACTTAGCGAACTGAATGCCCGCAGCAACTTTACCGAAGGCCGCGCTCTGGCTGCCCTGTATCTGGTGCGTGACCTGCTGGAACAGCGCGGCGAACTGCAGCGCTGAAGGAGCCGAAAAATGTTCTTCCAACGCCTACCTGAACACAAGCTGCGTCTGCCCACGGCCGAAGAGGCCTTACCCGGTCGCGACACTCCGATTCAGACCAGCCAGACCACCCATAGCGTCCTGGGTACGCCACTGCATCCCCCCTTCCCCGAGCAGATGCAGACGCTGATCGTCGGCCTTGGCTGCTTCTGGGGTGCCGAGCGACGCTTCTGGCAGGTGCCCGGCGTATACAGCACTGCAGTCGGCTACGCCGGCGGCCTGACGCCCAACCCGACCTACGAGGAAGTCTGCTCCGGAATGACCGGCCATAACGAGGTGGTGCTGGTGGTGTTCGATCCGGAGGCGGTGTCACTGCAGCACCTGCTCAAGGTGTTCTGGGAATCGCACAACCCGACTCAGGGCATGCGCCAGGGCAATGACCAGGGCACCCAATACCGATCCGGTATCTACGTCAGCGGCATGGCCCAGCGCGCCATCGCCGAGGCCAGCAAGGCCAACTATGCCAATGCGCTGCAGGAGGCCGGCCTGGGCGAGATCACTACCGAGATCCTGCCCGCGCCAACCTTCTACTACGCCGAGGACTACCACCAGCAGTATCTGGCCAAGAACCCCGGCGGCTACTGCGGTCTGGGCGGCACCGGAGTGTGTCTTCCGGGTTGAACAAACGGCTCAGCGCTGACTGAGCCGCTGCAGGCAAAGCCCGGTCAGCTCGGCGACGCGCTTGAAGGCCGCCAGCTGACTGGCACTCAGCTCTCGACCCGACAGCCGCATATCGCCATAGAGCACACCCACCCGGCGGCTGCCGGCGATAACGGGCGCGATCGCAAACGGACCGCTACCCACCAGTTCGACCACCGCCGGGGTTACCAGTGATTGCAGCTCCTGACTCTTCGGACCGCCGAGCCAGAGGCAGTCGCGCTGTGCCAGTGCATGACCGAAAATATGCTTCGACCCATCGCTACAGGGCAGAACAAAGGTTTCCCGCCAGCGCTGCGTGCCCTTGCCGATGGCCGTACGTACCCTGAACTGGGTCTGCTGCTCCGCCAGCACCATCAGGGCAATACGCTCAATCCCGGCGCCACGATGCAAACCCTGCATGACGGTGTGCAAAATGGTGTCCACATCCATCGGCGCACGGGCCATCAGCTTGAGATGGTCAACCGACAGCTTGAGCATTTCCAGATTGGGCTGCAGCAGCGGGTCCGCCTCCACCTCGGGTTTGCGCTCTGCCGGTACTTCATCGACCGAAGGCGTGCCGGGTACCACCTCCATCTGCAACAAGGCGGACAGATCCAGAGGCAGATCATCCGCGCGCGGAATCCATTGCTGCAGATCGGCGTTGGAGCAGTTGCCGGCGATGCGCACCGCCTCCTGCCCACTGCCCACCAGTTGCTGCCAGGCATGCTCGGCATCGGTACCGATCAACTCGGCAACCGGCTCAATCAGCGCCTGAACCGACTCATGGGTCCAGCCCTTGCCGGCTACCCGCTCGGCCAGTGTGCTGCCCAGAGCCACCGCGCGGGCGGCGGGTCCGTCGCTGTTGCGACTGGCCTGGATCAGCTGACCGATCTCACCCATATTCCAGGTCTTCAGCAGGCCGACGGTCAACTGGTCGAAGGTCACGCCGATTTCACGCTTGAGCACCTTGTCCGGGTCCACTCCCGGTTCATTGAGGCTGGCAACCAGACGGTCGGCGGTCTTGCCCGCATGGCTCCAGAACGCCAGTTCACCGATATGGCTCAGCAGGGTGGCGATAAACACCTCTTCCTGCTGGCGCTGGTTCAGATACTGCGCCATGTTGCGCGCCTGCACAGCTCCGTGGAAGGAGCGAGCAAGCAACGCCTGTAGCTGTTCACGCGGGGAGTTTTTCAACAGACCATCAAGCAGGCTGACCGACAGACCGATCATCCGCACCTGATCAAAGCCCACCACCACAACCGCACGTGAAAGCGTCTTGATCACCTCGCGGCCGGGGTTGCAGTAGACACTGTTGCTGACACGCAGCACCTTGGAGGCCAACGCTGCATCACGCATCAGCACCTCGGTCAATTGGGCAACCGAGGCGGTTTCAGACTGCGACAACCGCAGCAGATCGTGAACTACCACGGCCATGGCCGGCAGCTCGGCGCGGTTCAGGCGCTCCAGCCAGGAACGCAGGCCATGAGTCTCGTTATTCAAATCGGTCATCCGGGCAAAAAGTGAAGCGAACTCAAATGATACCACTGTGATATCAGCCAATGCAGCTTCCGTGCCCCTGTCGCCGACCGCTGTGCAAGCAGCCCACGCTTGCATAGAATAGCCCGATGTCGACGACCCGCCTTGATATTCATCACTACTCCGGTGACGCTGCCGCGCACACCCATGAAGAACAGGCACAACTGGTGTTTGGGCTGCAAGGCACCCTTGAGTTGGCCTTCAACAACGATGGTGGTCCGGTGCAGGCCGGCCGCGTAGCGATCATCGCCGCCAGCGACCGTCACGCGTTCTTCAGCCCTGATCAGGGCCGCTGCCTGGTCCTCGACGTCGATCCTGATGCGCCGCTACCCGGGCTGGAACCGCAACGTGACAGCCAGCTTCAGCTGCTCGAGCACAGCCGCCTGAGCCCGTTGACGCCAGCCCAGACCCGGCTGGTCAGCAGCCTGGCCGGCCTGATTGACCAGCAACCCTGGCTGGCCGAGCAAAGTGCCGCCCTGTTGCTCGGTTCCCTGCTGGGCCAGCCGGCACCAGCCCGGCGCCTGCCACTGGAAAAGCTCAATGCGTTCATCGAGGCTCACATGGCGTATCCGCTTGAGGTGGCCGACCTGGCACGTCTGAGTGGCCTGTCGTCCTCGCGCTTCAATCACTGGTGCCTGCAGGATCTGGGCTGCACACCGCTGGAGTACCTGCGTCGTCGACGCCTGCTACGCGCACGCCAGTTGCTTGAGCACAGCCGCCTGCCCGTCAGTGAAATTGCTGCGCGTTGCGGCTATGGCAGCCAGAGCGCCTTTACCCAGGCCTTCCGCAAACACTGGCAGCAGTCACCCAGCAGCCTGCGCAAGCAGCACTAGCACGACAAATTTCAACAGCCCCGCAACAGCAGCGTATGGGCGGGCACGCTACCATCGCGCCCTGTTACCCGTGTTTGAGACCGCCATGACCAACCTGACACACAATCGCGCCCTGCTTTTCATGCACGTTGCCGCCTTGCTGTTCGGCCTGACCGGGGTGTTCGGCAAGCTGGCCAGTACCACTCCGGACGCAATCGTGCTTGGCAGAGCGCTGTTTGCTGTGGTTGCGCTGGTGATCTTCGCTCAACTGGGCAGTTTGCCGCTGGTCCGCCAGCTGACACGCCGTCACCTGGCCAGCCTGGTGCTGTGCGGTGTATTTCTGGCGATCCACTGGCTGACCTTCTTTCATGCCATCAAGCTGTCCGGCGTCGGCATCGCCACACTCGGCTTTGCCAGCTTCCCGGCGTTCGTGGTGCTGCTGGAGGCGGTGTTCTGGCGCGAACACCCAAGCCGACAGGATCTGGTCAAGGTAGGACTGGTCTGCGCCGGGCTGCTGCTGATCCCCGCCGAGTTCAGCCTGCAGGCCGACAACACCGAAGGCTTGCTGTGGGCGATCCTCTCGGGTTTCTGTTTCGCCGCCGTATCGGTCGGCAACCGGTTGACCAGCGGGCACCTGCACCCGGTACAGATCGCCTGCTGGCAAAGTCTGGTAGTAGCGCTGATCGCACTGCCCACCGGCACCCTGGCGCTGGCGCAGATGCCGGCACTGGACTGGCTGTGGATCGGCTTGCTGGGCGTATTCTGCACCGGGCTGGCGCAGGTGCTGTTTGTCTCCAGCCTGCGCGTGCTGAACGCGCGCACTGCCTCGCTGTTCTTCGCGCTGGAACCGGTATACGGCATTCTGATTGCCTGGTGGCTGTTCGCCGAGCAGCCTACCCTGCGCATGCTGATTGGCGGGCTGCTGATCATCAGCGCGGTACTGATGGTACGCCGCGCACCCACGCCCGCCTGAACCTCAGATCGGGCTTTCGATCAGTTTCACCCAATGCGGCAACAGGTTAAGGCGGTCGGCGGCCAGCTTCAGGCAGACCAGCAACGGCACAGCGATCAGCACGCCGACTACACCCCACAACCAGCCCCACAGAATAAGCCACAGCATCAGCACCAGCGGATGCAGCCGCATCCGCTGCCCCAGCACGGTTGGGGTAATAAACTGCGCTTCAACCAGGTTGATACAGAAGAACACCAGCGCGGGCAACAACGCCCCCAGGCTTGGGCCGTACTGCAACACACCGGCCAGACAGAGCACCAGCATGCCGATGACCGGGCCGACATAGGGCGCAAAGTTGAGCAAACCGACCATTACCCCCCAGAGCAGCGCGTCCTCTACACCCATCAGCATGAGGACCCCGGCGGTAACAGCCCCCAGCAGCGTGTTGATCAGACTGACGGTCAGGATGTAGCGCGACAGCTCACGCTGAACCTGCTCCAGCAACTCGGTAGCCGCGTGCTTGTCACGGACCTGCGGCAGCACTCGGATAAAGGTGCTGTAGAGTGACGGACCGAAGATCAGCATGAACAGCACCAGCACCAGAAAGGTGAAAAACTGCGCAAGGACCGCAGGCGTCGCCCCCAGCGCCTTGACCATCACCTCCATACCGCCCTGCATGACCCGGTCCGACAACGCCGGATCGTTACCGGAAGCGGACGCAGAAGCCGGCGCAGGAGCAGCCTTCTCCTCCCGGAACCAGCCAAACAGACGGAGCCCATCAGATTCCTCCGCTTCCTGAGGCGCTGGAGCCTGCGTCGGCGCCAGCCGCCGACCAAAGGCGTCCAGCTCCTGCGACAACTGCGCCGACAGCTCGGGCAGGCGCTTGATCCATTTCTCCGCCGGCTCGGCCAGCTGCGTACCCAGCAGGGTAAAAGGCCCGCCGATCGCCGTCAGCAACAGCAGGGCAGAAAAGGTACGCGGCACATGGAAGCGCTTGAACAGGGCAACCAGCGGACTCAGCAGCAATGCAAACAGCGCGGCCACCACCACCGGCAGCAACAACGTCTTGGCAAAATACAGGGTATAGAGACAGGCCAGTGCCAGCAGCCAGATCAATACCTGCCGGCTGGACTGATCACCGCGTGGCAGTTCACTGGACTGACCGGATTCGCCCTGCCCGGATATCTCGCAGTGATCGCTCACAGCGGGCTCCACAACAGCCGAACCATGCGCAACAGGCTCTCGGCCATCGGCAACAAGCGAACACCGAGCATCCCGAGCGAGCGTGAACGCCCGGCACCCAGACGCTGGCTCAGTGCCCCGGCCAGCGCACCGCTGCCAACCAGCAGCGCCGGGGGAATCCTGCCCAGCTGATGCTGCACCAGCGCACCGCTCAAGTGAACAATATCGATGCGCAACGCCAGCTGGTGGTCCAGTTGCTCAATCTCGGCTATCAGCTGTGCTCGCTTCATGTGCGTCTCCCTGCATCAGGCGTTTCAGGTGGGCTTGGGTGCGGCGAAAGCCGAGCGACTCCCGGTAACGCTTAAGTTGCCGCAGCAACAGCGCGATTCCGAGCACATGCAGCGCCAGCACGCACAGCAGCGCGACGGCAACCTGGCCACTCGACTGCCAGATCAGCCAGCCCAGCAGCAGACTGAACAGCAGCCAGGTGAACAGCACTAGCGGCACAAGCAGCAGCGAGAGCAGCAGCATCCGCCGGGCATCGCCCAGCGTCAGCTGCCACTCAAGGCGCAGCAGGGTAGCCAGTTCACCACCCGCAGCACTCAACTGGCGCAACCAGGCCGCAGTGTGGTCTACCAGCTCGCTTACCGCCTTGAGCGTGTCGGCATCCTGCGCGGCTGAACGGGAGTCGGCTTGTTGCTCATCAGATTCCTGCGGCGATTCACGCTCGTCGCTCATTTGCGCGAAAACAGCTGAGCCAGCACGAATCCGGCTGCGAATGCGATACCCAGGGTCGCCAGCGGTTTTTCACGCACATAGCTGGTTGCCTGATCACCGAGCGCCTCGGCCTTTTCCCGGCCCTTGAGCAATTGCTCGAGCGCATCCTGCCTGACATCCATGCCGGCTGCCTGGGCCGCCGCCTTGAAGTGATCTCGCGCCTCCAGCAGCTTCTCGTAGGCCTCCCCGACAGCCGCTTTGCTGGCCGCAAGTTCGGCGTCTTTGGCTGCGGGTTGGGTTGTCTTTTCTGCTGCCATTTCGATCTCCTTGACCTGTTTGCTGGTACCGCTCGGCGTCGCCAACGGCTCCACTACTATAGGCGCCGGGGGCCAGTCGCGTCATCGGTCCGGTTTATTCGTGATCATTCGCCCTGCCGAAATCCGCTTCGGCGCATTTACTCTGCCTGGCAGGCAGGCGACGCTGAGCAGCAACAACGCTCGACGAACGCCCGATCTGTGCCAGACTGAATGCCAGCGTCGGCAGAGCCCTCAGCATTTGGGACTGGCTCAGACACGGCAAGTTCAGATCGACTGCGCACCCGACCCTGCAAACCATGAGGACCCTTTGATGAGCAACACCCGTGAGTTCGACGTCATCGTTTACGGCGCGACCGGCTATACCGGCCGCCTGGTAGCCGAGTATCTGTGCCAGGAGTACGGCAACGACAGCAACCTGCGCTGGGCCATGGCCGGCCGCAGCCAGAGCAAGCTGGAAGCCGTACGCGATGAAATCGGCGCGCCGTCCAGCACGCCGCTGGTCGTTGCCGATACCGAGGACCTGGCGAGCCTGAAAGCGATGGTTGAGCGCACCAAAGTCGTGCTGACCACTGTTGGCCCGTACCAGCTCTATGGTCCGGAACTGGTACGCATCTGCGCGGAAACCGGCACCGATTACGTGGACCTGTGCGGCGAGCCGGCCTGGATGCGACAGATGATCGACGCCCACGGCGAGACGGCGAAGCAGAGCGGCGCACGTATCGTCTTCTCCTGCGGTTTCGACTCCATTCCCTTTGATCTGGGGGTCTACTTCCTGCAGCAGGCCGCGAAGGAGCAACTCGGCTGTGCGCTGCCGCGCGTCAAGGGTCGGGTACGCAAGATGAAGGGCACCTTCTCCGGCGGTACCGCCGCCAGCCTGAAGGCAACCATGGCAGCGGCCAAGGCCAACCCCGAGATATTCAAGCTGTTGGCCAACCCGTTTGCCCTGACACCCGGCTTTACTGGCCCGGCGCAGCCCCCGGCAATGAAGCCCGAGTACGACGAGTCACTGGGCAGCTGGGCAGCCCCGTTCATCATGGCTGCCATCAACACCCGTAACGTCCATCGCTCCAATGCGCTGTTGGGCCACGCCTACGGCGAAGATTTCGTCTACGACGAAATGCTGCTGACCGGTCCCGGCGAGCAGGGCGAAGCCATCGCCAAGGCGGTTGCCGGCGACAAGTCACTGGCCAGCGATGATGCGCCGAAACCGGGCGAAGGCCCCAGCAAGGAAGAGCGCGAAACCGGCTTCTACGATGTGCTGTTTATCGGCGAAGCTGCCGACGGCCGCAGCCTGAAAGCCAGCGTGGCCGGCAAGCGTGACCCGGGCTACGGCTCCACCTCACGCATGATCGCCGAAAGCGCGATCTGCCTGGTACGCGACGCCACCGACACCCAGGGCGGCATCTGGACCACCGCCCCGGCGATGGGCCACAAACTGATCAAACGCCTGCAGGAACACGCCGGGCTGACCTTTAAACTGGAGTCCTAAGCGAAAGGTAATCTAGGCGGGCACGGCATGCCGTGCCCTTGCCCAATTCGATCCCGCTGCGCCCTGACCTCAGGGGGCACCGGCGAGCCAATCCATCCGCCAGCTCCCGCTACCCGACTGCGCCAATTCCTGACTCAACCAGGGCAACACCTGCTCCAGCTCCTCCCAGATCGGCCACGGCGGATTGATCAGCATCATGCCTGAGCCGTTCAACCCCAGTTGGTTGTCGACCGGTCGAACGTTCAGCTCAACCCGCAGCGCCTTGGGCGCACCGCTGTCAGCGATGCCCTGATAGAAATCCTTGAGCAGACGCTGATCCTTGATCGGATACCAGATCGCAATGACTGTTTGCCGCATGCGACTGATCGCCTGCGCGACACCGGCAACGCAGCGCTCCAGGTCGTCGGTCTTCTCGAACGGTGGGTCCAGCAGCCAGAGCGCACGTTTTTCCGGCACCGGCAAAAAGGCCTTGGGCAATTCATAACCGTTGCGCTGATGCACCGCAATATCCGGCTGACCGGCAAAGTGCTCGCGAAGGGTTTCGGCGTCTTCCGGGTGCAGCTCGCTGACGATCATGCGGTCCTGCTCGCGCAACAATTCGGCCATGATCTGCGGCGAGCCCGGATACCAGCGCAGTTCACCATCCGGGTTGTGGTGCACTACTGCGTCGCGGTAGTCGGCCAGCCACAACGGCAGGTCATCCCGGGACCACAAGCGGGCAATGCCGTCGATGTACTCGCCGGTCTTGCCGGCTGCTTCGCCCTGCAGATCATACAGCGCGGTGCCCGCGTGGCTGTCGAAACAGCACAGCGGTGTCTCCTTGCGCTGCATCAGCTCCAGCAGGCGGCGCAGCAGCGCATGTTTCAGGACATCGGCATGATTGCCGGCGTGATAACTGTGGCGGTAGTTCATGGGCAGTCCCGCGGAGATACGTGAGCGAA
>Ga0209081_1000053_pt1 | contig 58966 bp, 55 predicted proteins | sample GOMGulsemesocosm_4_FD_184636 | JGI IMG/M metagenome (GOLD analysis project Ga0209081, IMG submission 184636) | Methane-oxidizing microbial communities from mesocosms in the Gulf of Mexico - GOM15B Gulf of Mexico (SPAdes) (version 2) | ecosystem: Environmental > Aquatic > Marine > Cold seeps... | reverse complement strand
GAAAAAGCTCTGGCTTTGGACGGAGCAACAACTCACGGAAGTGAACGCTTAACTATTTAGCTCAGCTCGTCCCCTTGCCAAAACACTCAAACAAGGCGTGACGACAACGCTGCTCGCCGCATTTAGTCCCGACACAATAAAAGAGAGGACTGCTACGCCAGTAGTAAACCGTGGACACTTGAAAAAGGTGGATATGACGTGCAGTAACGCAACTGTGATACGGGGGTGAAGAGCGCTTAGCGAGCGAAGTTTAGTTGGCGTTAATGACCAGAAATTACGTTATTTGAAGGACCCGAGGACACAGGCGGCATAAGCGACTGCCAATGTTGTTGCCGCGCAAAGCACTCAAAGTCTTCGACATTAAGCGCCTTGGAAAACAAAAAACCTTGAAAAACGTCGCATTCAAATCGGCTCAAAACATCAAGCGCTTGCTGGGTTTCAACACCCTCGGCAACTACTTTTAAACCCATGGTGTGGGCCAATGCAATCACGGCCTCGGCAATCGAAGAAGAACTGTCATTATCTATGATATCTATAACAAACGACTTATCGACCTTGAGGCTAGTGACGGGAAAATCCTTCAGGTAACTTAGCGACGAATAGCCCGTACCGAAATCATCAATAGAAATAGCCACGCCCATACCACTGAGCTCGTTCAGCAACGCATTGGTCTCTTGGGTTTTCTCCATCAAGGTTGATTCGGTGAGCTCTACTTCGAGCATGCAGGGTTCAATACCGGCATCGCCCATCGCCTTGCGCACAGCATCGAGCAGAGCGCCGTTGAACTGTTTACCTGAGATATTGACCGCCATCGGGCAGCTGTCACTCAACAACTTCGAGGCCTGCCACCTTTTTCGCTGCATGCAGGCCTCAGATAACACCCACTCACCCACCTGCTGTATCAGCCCTGTCGCCTCCAGTAGCGGCACAAACACTTCAGGTGAGATATTACCTTTACTCGGATGACGCCAACGCAGCAAGGCCTCTACACCGCAAATCTCACCGGTTGCACGCGATATCTGAGGTTGGTAAGAGAGCATTAACTCACGATTTTTTAGCGCGTGATGCAGATTATTTTCTAAACCAAGCTTAATCTCACAGGCCTTGTCTAAATTTTCGGTGTAAAACTGGTAATTATTACGGCCTTGATCCTTGGCCGCATAGAGGGCTACATCAGCACATTTTGTCAGTCGCGCCTCCGACTCTGTATCGGTGCTGCACATAGCAATACCAATACTGGCCGATGAGAACACTTCGCGCCCCTGCAAATTAAACGGTTCGGAAAATACACCCACCACACGCTCAGCGGCGCGGGTAACAAAGCCCACACCAACGTCCATACTCACCGAGTCCGTGGGCTGCGCGCCACGGCTGCCGCCAACAGAGTTCAAAACGATGGCAAACTCGTCGCCGCCGAGTCGAGCCACTAGGTCATCGTCGCGAAAGCAGCCCTCTAAACGTGACGACACCTGACTCAAGAGTTCATCCCCGGCCTCGTGCCCCATTGAATCATTGATCGATTTAAAACGATCGAGGTCCAATAACATCAGCGCGGAAAGCTCACCGTGCTGACGCGCGCGCATCACCGTTGTCGCTAAAACCTCGGTGAAAAGTCTGCGATTTGCCAACCCAGTCAAACCGTCATACTGAGCCAAACGCTTCAGCCTTTTTTCTACTGCCTCCCGCTCGGTTAAATCGTGTAGCACCATCGTGTAAAATAAATCATCGACATAACTAACTGAATATTCCACCGGAATCTCGACGCCATCGATTCGCCTGGCCATCAACTTCGGCCAACCATTCGAGACATCAATAACCAAACCTTCGAGCACACCAATATCTTTTTTAACACTCAGCTCTGGCAATAAATCGAAAATAGACAGTACGGCCTCTCTCTCATCGGCAATACCAAACATGCCTCGCGCCGCAGGGTTCAAACTTTGGACCAAACCCTCCAGTGTAAACGTGAGGACGCTGTCGAGGCTCGACTCAATAATACCGCGACTGCGCTGCTCTGAAACTTCGTAATCCTTAGCCAATTTTTGAAGCTGATTGGATTTTTCTCGCAATATTCCTTCGCGCTTAACCGTCTCGGTGACATCGTGAATACAGATCATGCAGTAGCTGTCAGCCGCTTCGACGATTGGCTTTATCAACAGTGATTGCGCAATCGGCACCTGCTGCAGGCTGCTGCCATCAAATTTAGTGAGCGGGAATACGAAGCGGTTAATGGCGCTCGACAGAGTCGAAGAAAGCTGTGCATCAAGTGCGTGAGTAATGGCTTGCCCGAGGCGGCCTCGCACAACGTCTGGAAAAATCTCATCGAGCCTTTGGCCCTTGGCGGCGGCTGCGCTGACAGCTGAACTTTTACTCAACCATTCATTCCACTCCACCACACAGCACTGCTGATCGATGATGAGCACACCGACATTCAACAAATCAAATGCGGCCGTACTCAAGCGAGTCGTGCTATGCATTAACACCCATCCTCAACAGCTGATCAACTGATTATTTGAGTTAAATAGGTATCAACAATACGTAAGAAATTCTGCATGGACTTAACGTTCATCATGTAGCTGATCTCCCCGTTGATATCGCCACTGGGAATAGAAAAGGTCATGCTTAACATCAGCACGACTTTTTCATCGATATCGCCGTCCCCCCGCCCTAAAATTTCCTGACAACTGCCCTGTACATGGTTGGGAATATCGCCATCGAGGTGACAGTCGAGCATATTCGAAATGGTATAGAAGCAGGCATTAAGAATAACATTACCCACTTCCTTGAGCGCATCCTCTTCAAACTCTGAGAGCTCCTCAAGGGGTAAATCGGATGAAATAAGACGACGCACCAGCTCTAAGCTTTCCCCCTTGGGAAAAAGCAGAAAAGCCGTGCCTTCAAATTCGCCGGAGAAATGTTGCTCAACCGCGCTGAGGATTGCGGACTGATCACCTGTTAGCGTGCTGGAGGCCTGCATTACTGGCAGGCAACTGACCGAAGGAATCGACAGTTGTACATCTTCGTTGATCATCTCTGAAAGGGAGGCAGCAGCGGAGCCTATCCCTATATTAAAAATCTCTGCCAGGGTATCTAGCTGCAACTCGCTCAGTTTAAGCGTTTTCACAGTCAATTCCCGCCTCCTTAAGGAAGAGCTTTATCTTGCTCTCAGTGATTGGCTTGGCAATAAAGCGCAACCCGAACTCATAGACAGCCGTCGTAGTGGCCTTCTGTATGTTCGCTGAAATCACCGCTATGTGTGCAGACGGCAGGTTTTCCTTAAGCTCTGGAATTATCTCTAGACCCGTTTTTCCCGGCATATTAACGTCGAGGGTAACGGCATCAAATTGACCCTCGAGGCTGCAGGTTAGAGCCTCATCGGCGGAGGCGGCCTGAATGATATCCCAGTTATCATCGTGCTCTTTGACAATACTGGTAATCATCATGCGTGACATTTTACTGTCATCCACCACAAGCAAACGCATTCTCTTAGACATTAATCCCTCCATCCGTGCGAACAAAAAACGTAGGTTAGCGGCTCAAATTCAGGAGTTCACTTGAAGAGTGATGGCAATGGAGTAACAGCAATGAACAAACAGAATTGAACCTCCCTGTCGATCGTTCCACGCAATCTGATCCTGAGTTGTAACTGTAGACCAAGTTTTAAAAGCAACCAGACTAATAACGAATATGAAGCATCGATGCTATATGCATAAGTCGGCTTATAACAACAGTACGTGCGGGGGGATGAGGGGGGAGCAGAGCAGTCAGGCATCAGCGCTCTGGCGAGTTACTGAGACCTGACAGCTCTCCTTGAAGGGGCACAGAACCACCTATTATTGATGTTCTGGGTATACTTTAATGTCTTCTGGTACTTCCGTAATACAAAGACCAAACGTCCACCACTTCTGCCGGCAGTCGTAGATCAAGCGGCCCTTTTCGCCCAACTGAAAGTCCAGTGGACGACGCGCAATCGGTGGCGGCACACCCGCTGCGGTTTTATCTTGCAGCATGGTTAAAGCCATTGGGTATTGAGCCCAGTCGATCGGCCCACGCCAGCCCGGTGGCGGCACCATATTGTTACGCAGGCCCGTGATCGGCTGCTGAGCGCGCCATTTGTTCAACGCCTTGGTGAAGTCTTCGACCACACCTGGGTACTGAGATGCCAGATTTTGCGTCTCATCCACCCCTTCGCTAACGCGGAACAGCTGGTTCTCCACTTCGATGTAGATCAGGTCTTGCTTGACCTTTTGTACCAGCTTCCACTCATCGTTAAAGGCCGTCAGGTCAAAGTGGCCATACTGCGAGGCTTCGGAAGCAAACATCACCAGCTGCTTTCGCGGCGCACGCTGATTCTGGCTGATGGCTGGCCACAGGTTCAAGCCATCCAGGCTGCGAACATTCTTTGCTGGCACACCGGTCGCGGCCATCAGCGTAGGGAAGACATCCATCATGGTGACGGTGTCGCTGAACGTTTCACCAGCCGTTAACCGCTTTGGCCAAACAATCGCGGCTGGTACGTGAATACCACCCTCGAGGGTTTCGCCGCGCCCGCCCGCCAAAGCGCCGTTATCGGCACTGCCTTTTGATCCGACAACACCACCGTTATCGCTCATAAAGAGGATGACGGTATTGTCGCTCAAACCTTCGCTCTCCAGTGCTTTCAAGACCTTGGCAATCGACCGATCCATCGCATCGATAGACGCCGCGTAAGCCGCATGCGCAAACTGCTTAGCCGGGTCAAGGGAAACACTGTTGGCGCTGCGGCTTTTGTACTTAGCCATCAATTCAGCCGGCGCGGCGTCTTTCTCGCTGGCAGAACTGAAAGGCAGCAGCATGAAGAAAGGCTGGGTTTTATTGCGTGTAAGAATGTAATTGCTTGCCTCATCACCCAATAGTGTTGGCAGGTAACCGATGACATCTAAACGCTGACCGTTGCGCTGAATATCGATACCCCCCACATTATGATAAGGCGCGTTCAAGGCAGAACCGCTCAGCAGTTGGCCCCAGAATTCGTCAAAGCCGCGCTGATTTGGGTGGAAAGTCTCCTGTGCATGGCCCAAGCCCCACGTGCCCATAACGGCGGTTTGGTAACCCGCCTGCTGGAAGCTCTGAGGCATAAAGTGCTCAGCTGGGTGCACGCCTAGATTGTCCCAGGCAAAGAGCTCGCTGTAGGCCACCCCCAAACGAATTGGATCACGGCCGGTCATCAAACCGGCACGCGTGGGGGCGCCCAAAGGTGCCACATAGAAACGTTCGAGCTCAACACCCTTGGCTACCAGACTGTCGATAGCAGGCGTATCGATGTCGCCTCCATTAAAGCCAACATCGGCAAAGCCGAGGTCATCGGCCATAATGATGACAACATTCGGCTGGTTTAAATTTTGTGCGGTCGCGGCTGTGCTCACGAATGAACTCGCCAACAGTGTCGCGCTCAGTGCGATCGCTAAACGATAAAAACGACGCATCGTTTTCCCCTTGTTTTTACAACGCTGGCGATCCCGCCAGCGTTCAATGTTGAAGTAGAGAGCAGCAGAGCCCTCATTGTTGCTGCGGTTACTGTTTTATTTGCTCTGGGTAGCAACCATCCAGCTCACGCCAGTTATCAGTACAGTCGTACTTCATTCGGCCTTTATGACCCAGCGCCTTATCGGCCTCTATGTCATCGTCTACCAGTGTTTCAGCCAATACTTTTTGCAGCTGCTCTTCTGGACGAATGTAGTCCGCCCAATCTTTCGGGGCGCGCCAACCAGGTGGCGGCACCAGAGAATTACGCACGGCATTAATTGGCCCAGTGGCCCGCCAGTCCTCAACTTTCTTGGCAATCATGGCGACGATTTCCGGGTATTGCTCGGACAGATCATTGTACTCATACGGGTCTTCAGTGATGCGGTAGAGTTCGTTTTCTACGGTGACACTGGTCTGCTTCTGATCGACCACCTGTACCAATTTCCACTCATCGTTAAAGCCGGTGATATTAAAATAGCCGTTAGTCGGAATCTCCGAGATAAAGAATACATAGTCTTCACGCGGGGCAGGCACACCATCGGCAATCGACGACCACATGCTGCGACCGTCAAACTTGCGCTGGTTCAGCGCCGGTACGCCAGCGGCTTCCGCCAGAGTCGGAAAGACATCCATAACCGTCATGATGTCCGTCAGCTTGGTGCTTGGCTTAATTTTCTCGGGCCAGCGCATCACCGATACCACACGAATACCACCGTCGTAGGTGTCACCCTTACCACCGCGCAGTGGTACATTGTCGGCACCACCGACACTATAAGAGGCACCGCCATTATCACTGTGGAAGAGCACGATGGTGTTGTCGGCAATGCCTTCACTGTCGAGTGTATTCAGTACCTGGCCAATAGCCTGGTCCATGCCGTCAGTCACCGCCGCGTACATAGGACGTGCCGAGGGCTGCAACAAGATCTTTGAGATTAAACGCGTGCCATCGGTACCCAAGCTGCGCGCAGGCTGCAGATCGGTATTGATGTCTTTGTACTTATCCTGCAGTTCCTGCGGCGCATCGAACGGGGTGTGCGGCGCAATAAACGGCATGTAGATAAAGAACGGCTTTGTCTTGTCACGTTCTTTGATGTAGCGCGACACTTCGCCGCCCATCATAAAGGTTTCATAACCTTCAGCGTCGGTGATGGCTTCGCCATTGCGCTGGAAGTCGAGCCCACCTTCGCGTGAGAACGGAGGGTAAAAACCCACTTCCGTGTGCAGGTGGCCGTAGAAGTATTCGAAGCCGCGGTTGTTCGGGTGGTGCCCCGGCAAGCTGTGCCCCAAGTGCCACTTGCCCATCATCGCGGTTTGGTAACCGGCGGCGAGAAAACTCTGCGGCATGAAGTGCTCTTGCGGACTCACGCCGTGGTTATCCCAAGGCATGATCACGGAGTAGGCCGTACCCAAACGCATTGAGTCGCGACCGGTCATCAACGACGACCGCGTCGGTGAACAAATTGGCGTGGTGTAGAAGCGGTTGAGCTCCATGCCCTCGTTAGCCAAACGGTCCAGCGATGGGGTATCGATTTCGGTATTGCCGTGAAAACCCACATCAGCCCAGCCAAGGTCGTCCGCTATCATGACGATAACATTCGGGCGTGAATCCACCGTTTGGGGCGTTGCTTGCTCGCTCGCAGGCGCCGCGACACCCCCAAAAGATACAGCAGACATCGCAGCCACCAAGGCCAAGCGATACATTCGTCGCATAATGTTCTCTCTCTTATGAATACTCAGACCCGACTATAATAAGGCTTTCAATCTCTTGGTACGGGAGTTATTACATTTCTTAATCATCAAGGCTTAAGTCTATTGCGGACGTTCACCCACTGTCATACCCCAAACCGGTGAGAAGCCGCCTCATATCAAACTACCCACCAATGCTCTCCAAACCCGCGAGATGTCGCCCTGCGCGACGCCCAAAGAAGGAGGCCTCGCCAAGGCATGTTCCACTGGAGTAACCGCGACCATCCTGCGCAATATTGGAAGCACAGGCACCCGCCGCGCACAGACCAGCAATAACCTGCTCATCGGCGCTCAACACCTCACCATCCACCGACACCTTTAAGCCGCCCAAGGTAAAGCCTACATACGTTGCTTGCCCTAACGAGCACTGCAGAGCAGCAAACGGGGGTTCAACAATCGGTTGCAGCCAATCTTCGTGTTTGTGTTGTTCAGGGTCTTCGCCCTGTGCGGCGTACTCGTTATACCGACTGATGGTTTGCTGCAGGCTGTTCTCCGGCAGCGCCAAATCCCGCTCCATACCAGCTACGCTCTCCCAAGCGTCGATCAGCGTTTGCATCTGAAACTCTGGGTAGCCGAACACTTGGTTATCACAAATCAAATAGACTTCTTGGTCGGGCTGCTGAAGGCAGGCGTCGGTGGTGCGAGCGTGGTAGCAATCCTCATTGATAAAACGCTGACCGTACTTGTTAACCAGCACCCCCTTTAAGCAACTCCTCCGGCGGGTAGAATGGCGAGGTTATTAACGCGCTATCCATGTGCTCGACCGCGCCGCCCACAGACAACCCCAGCTGAATGCCACTGCCGTCATCAAACGGGTTGCCCTGTTTATGCACTTTTTCGCTCGCTAGGCGCGGACAATACTGCGCCAGCATCTCGGGATTCATGGTAAAACCCCCAGCGGCAAGCACCACGCCTTTACGGGCACGGACAAAGCGCGCCTCCTTAAAGTGACGGTACATCACCCCGACAATACGCCCGCCATCATCGGCGACCAAATGGCCAACCGCGGCATCAAACTGAAAGCGCACCGCTTGCGCCTCATTGCGCGCGGTCAGGGTTTTCATTGCAAGGCTGCCACCCTCACTGCCCACATGGGCGACCTTGTGGCCTCGCGGCGCGGCCGTTGCCTGTAAATGAATAGGCCAAGCCTTCTCATTACCAGACCAAATCAGGCATTCATCGGTTGGCTGTTCCACATGTTTTTTCTTATAGAAGCCATCATTAAACGGCACACCCTGCTCGGTGAGCCAGTCAAAGTGAGCAACACTATGCTCGCAGTAAAGACGTATTTTCTTCGGGTCAGGCTGCGGCGTATTCGCCATCAGGTAATCAAACATAGCCTCACTGCTATCGGCAATGTCGTTTGCAAACTGTGGGCGCGTACCGCCGCCCATGTAGAAGTGCCCAGCCGCATTGGTACTGGTACCGCTTACGCCGCTGCCGCGCTCCAACACTAGGACCTCGGCATCACCCTCCCTAGCCCCCAGCGCAGCGCAGGCGCCTGCGGCACCAAAACCCACGATGACAACATCCGCCTCATCATGCCAACAAGACACATCCGCCGCCGCTAACACCATAAAGTCGGACATTTCACTCACCCAGCGTAGATAAACCATTGGTTGCCACGCCTCTCGTGCACTCGCGGCTCAGTCACAGAACCTTTCGAAGACAAACGCGACCTGACCACCACGAATGAATGTCACATTAAATCAAATGTGAGCCACTGGCGAGAAGATCCCACAAAGGTCAGCGCAAAAGCTCCCACCTAACTCACGGTAAAATCAGCGAGCAGCGATGCACGCAGGAGTGTTTACAGGTACCATCTACCGCATGACAGAATCCACATTGATCACCTCCACTCCCCTCGCGTCGCCAGCCACAGGCAACGCCAAGGCACGTTTACTGATTGCCGCAACTCAATGCTATGAACGCCGCGGCATCGCCAAGACAACGATGGAAGACATCGCGCAGCAAGCCAATTTAACCCGCCGCACGGTTTACCGTCATTACCCCTCGCATAAAGAGATACTCCGTGCAGTAGTGGTAGAACAGTCTGTGCAATTTTTGACAAAGATGCACAGTGATCTCGAAGAGATCACTGACTTTGGCGACTACTTCGTCGAGGCGCTGATCTACACTATTAAGCGTGGTTCTTCAGCCCCCACCCATGCCTTTTTGTTTGATTTCACCGATCTGCCGCTGGTACATGAGATGTTTCTGGCCTCAGAGGCACTGTTAGATCAGGGCGCGAAACTGTGGCAAGTGGTCTACAACGCGCGCTGCAGAGGCGACCTCGATATGAACATGCTCACCGAGTGGTACAACCGTATTACCGTCTCTTATTTAACGATTCCCAGCCCGCACTACCAAGACGAGAAACTGCGTGAGCTATTGGCCAAACTGGTTAAACCGGTTCTCAAACACTGAGTATCAAGCACCGCCTTAAACTGAACTAAACTGAGGTGACGGGCTCGGTCTTACAGCAAGGCATACCCGTCCATTTTTATCACAGCCCACTGCATTTGATGGCCTCTAACCTTCGAAGCGAATGCTCCTCACGTTACATCCGTCGCCACCGGCACCAAGCCCACATGTGAGATCAACATTTATGCCCTACGATATATCCAGAGTCAGCGTAAATCCCACAGGCCCTATGAACCTGCTCTCAAAGTTGGAAGTTGATCACCTGCAAGAGTCTTCTACCAGCGAGCTGTACCGACTCTTTCGCAACTGTTCGCTCGCCGTTCTCAACTGCGGCAGCGAGACCGATAACGTCGACGACATTTTTGCGCACCACAAAAACTTCAAAATCAATGTGCTCCAGCGCGAGCGCGGCATCAAGCTCGAACTGATCAATCCTCCGAGCCAAGCCTTTGTCGACGGCAAGTTGATTGCGGGTATCAGCGAGCACTTATTTGCCGTGCTACGCGATATTTTATTTGTTGAAGTCCAACACAAACTGTCCCAGCAACGCCCCCTCAATGCCGCAGAAACCACTCACCAAGTGTTCGACATACTTCGTAATGCGCGGGTCATCCGACCGCAGCTCGAGCCCAATTTAGTCGTCTGCTGGGGTGGGCACTCCATCGGTGAGCAGGAGTACGATTACACCAAGGAGGTCGGCTACGAGTTGGGGTTAAGGGAGCTAAGCATCTGCACTGGCTGCGGTCCCGGCGCCATGAAAGGACCCATGAAAGGCGCGACGATCGGTCACGCCAAACAGCGTTTCAAAGACGGCCGATATTTAGGTATTTCTGAACCCAGTATCATCGCCGCCGAGCCGCCCAACCCTATCGTCAGTCAGCTGGTGATCATGCCGGACATTGAAAAACGCCTCGAGGCGTTTATTCGCAGCGCCCACGCGATTATCATTTTTCCCGGCGGAGCAGGTACAGCGGAGGAACTGCTCTACTTACTTGGAATCATGTTACATCCGAGTAACCGAGACCAACAATTACCCATCGTCTTGACCGGGCCGGAGAGCGCTAGGGACTATTTCGCCGAACTCGACGCGTTTATCCACAACACCCTCGGCGTGGGCGCTCAAGCTCTGTACAAAATTGTTATTGGCGACTCCCAGCAGGTCGCCACATACCTGCGTGAACGTATTGGCGAGGTCAAAGAGTATCGCCGTCAGACAGGGGATGCTTACCATTTCAACTGGTCACTTCACATCGAGGAAGACTTCCAGCGCCCCTTCATTCCTAGCCACGACAACATGCGACAGCTCAACCTTCACCCGCAAGAAGACGTGGCTTTACTGGCCGCGCACCTCAGAATGGCGTTCTCGGGGATAGTCGCGGGTAATATTAAACCTGAGTGGATCGAGGCTATAGCAAGGCAAGGCCCCTTCAGTTTGCATGGCAATCAACAGCTCATGGCGCGGCTCGACATACTGCTCAAACACTTTGTTGAACAGCAACGCATGAAGTTACCTGGCAGCCAATATATTCCCTGCTATCAAGTTATTGTTTGAGGTTTTACAGCGGGGAGGTAGCTCGGCAGCAGAGGGATTAACAACTAAGTTGCGACAAAGTTTAGCTGCCAGCACAAAGTTCGGCCATAATAGGTTTTTAACCTTAAGCCTTACCGCAGTCATTACCTATGAAGCCAACTAAAACCAAAGCACAAATTCGGGCTGAGATGGACGCCCAGATGGGTAGTTTTTTATCCGACGGCGGGGCGATCAAGCAGCATGTCCGGGGGGAAAGTGGGCGTCAAGCCAATGAGCCGCTACACCCGACCATTGAGCGAAATCCACAAGGTAGAACGCCAGTACTCGACGAAATAAAAGCGATCGAGGCTCGGCGCGGTCATAAATCAATACCCCCGAAACGCAATAGCGGCCATCAAAAAACATTAATCATGGATGACTTTGGCGAGCCATTACGCTGGGTGTAAAGCACCTCTGTCAGCCTGCTGGGTATAACTAAAGCGCCTCAATAAAGTCGATCACCGCTCCCAGCTCTGTGCGCAGCGACTTTTCCAGTTCCATAATACGCGGCCAATCTTGCTGCAGCGACATATCTTCCAGTGACTCACAGATATCAGCCAAGGGCGCAGCGCCAACAGTGCGAGATGAAGATTTAAGCTTGTGGGCTAAATTCCTCACCCCATCGGTACGCTGAACCGCCAAAGCAGCATCCAACTCCTCGATATAGGGCAGCGCGCTGTTTTTAAACTCCTCTAGAATTGACATGGTCAACTCATCATCGTCGCCAAACATCGACTTGAGCACACCTATATCCAACGGCACATCACTCATAAAAACTCTCCCTAAGGCCTAGCCCATCGCAATTCAAAGTTGCGATTTCACATTATCCTCTGAGCATAACAGAGATGCCTTGTCTGGCAATCGATATCCCTAGCTAGTAACCCTTCGCGTTCACAGGTATCTTGTATTCTAAATTTGCGCAACACCGTACAAGAGCCATACTGCTAAAACTAAAACTAAAAGGCATATCTGCACCCACATGGATGATCTTTCAAGCATCTCTTGCCTAGTCGTCGATGACGATCCTTTTATGCTAACGACCCTGGGAAAAATTCTAGAGTCCATAGGCGTTGGCTCCGTTATTCGTACTGACAGTGCTCAGGACGCGTTAAAATACATAGCCAATCGCAACAATCACATCGACATAGTGATCAGCGATCTCAACATGCCCAATATGGATGGCATTCAGCTGCTACGCCACCTTGGTAGCCTCGGCTTAGACTTCAGCGTGATACTCATCAGTGGCGAGGATCCTAGGCTACTTGAGTCAGTCGAAGTGTTGGGCACACAACAGAACCTTAAGGTACTCGGTTCACTCAGCAAACCCGTGCGTCGCGACGACCTCGCAGCGTTACTGCACAACTACGAACCCAACCAAGAACAAACCCCCGACGGTCCCGGAGCAATGGTGTTTGCCCACGAACTGCAAACGGCCATCTTAAACGGGGACATAGACGTTCATTTCCAGCCTCAGGTTAATATCAGCGACGGCAGAATAATAGGTGTAGAAGCCCTAGCTCGCTGGGAACACTCGGAGAAGGGCTGGATACCACCCAGTATATTTATTGGCATTGCCGAGAAATACAGCATGATCCGTGAGCTAACGGATATTGTGTTTCAAAAAAGCATTACCGAAGCCGCTCATCTACGCAGTCTCGGCTTCCAAATCACGATGTCGATTAACTACTCAGCACAGGTTCTCTGTTCGCTGGAACTGCCAGAAATACTCAGTGAAACGCTCAACAGCTCTGGCCTTGAGCCGCATCACATCATTATTGAAGTGACCGAAAGCTCTCTGGCGCAGGACATGAGCATCACCCTGGATATTTTGACGCGCATGCGCCTCAAAGGTTTTGGGTTATCCATTGATGACTTCGGCACCGGTTTTTCTTCGCTCGAACAGCTCAAACAGATCCCCTTCACCGAGCTGAAAATAGACCGTTCGTTTGTGCACCAAGCGAGTCAGAATCAATCAAGCCTGGCCATCTTAGAGTCGAGTATCGCCCTGTCGAAGCGCTTAGGCATTCACTGTATTGCCGAGGGTGTTGAGACACTTGAAGACTGGAATTTGGTAAAAGACCTAGGCTGTGACTATGTGCAGGGCTACTACACAGCCAGGCCCATGCCCGCCGGTAAGTTTATCGAATGGGCTAAAGAATACGGTTCAAAGCAGAGACCGCAACACTCCAGTTCCTGAAGCCCATAACCGACTCAGGGACTAGATAACCCCATAACCGACTCAGGGACTAGATAACCCCATGACTGCGGGCAATCCAGTAACTGAGCCCGCTCAGTAGGGTCAACACAACCCAAATCACACCCAATAAGTGCCAGGGCCTAAATGGCTTTCGCTCTGTTTGGTGCTGTGGCAAAGACAAATAACGAGCCACGCGCTCTTGATCTTCCTTTGACAAACCTGGCTGCATTGCTTTACCTCATCTAACAGATAAAAAAATAGGGTGATTTAGCGGCTTTTCACTCCGCTAAACCACCCTATCACAGCCACTTAGACGCGGCGACCAACCTCTTTCCGGTTAAAACTGTTCAGCGTTCAAGTCCATCATCGAGGCGCTACCCGCGCTAATGTTAGCGGCCAATGCCAGCGTCTGTGGCAGCTGGCGCTGGAAGAAGAAGCGCGCGACCTTAACTTTGACTGCGTAGAAGTCATCGGCAGACTGCTTCGGCAGAGACACAGCCGCCATTCGCGCCCACATAAAGGCATAAGCGGTGAAACCGAACAGGTGAAGGTAATCGTTAGCCGCTGCACCAACCGCGCTGCTATCGTCTTTAACTTGCTCCAGTACATCGTTGGTTACGGCCTGCAAACGCATCATCGCTTCCTGCAGCGGCGCAACGAATTCAGTCATCGCCGCATTATCGGATTGACTGTCGATGAAAGCTTGGACTTCAGCAGTGAACAACTCTATAAAGCGACCACTGTTAGCCACCACTTTGCGGCCCATCAAATCCATCGCCTGAATGCCGTTGGCACCCTCATAGATCTGCGTGATACGCACATCGCGAACAAGCTGCTCCTGGCCCCACTCCCGGATAAAACCGTGCCCACCAAAAATTTGCTGACCCGTCACCGTCGTTTCAAGTGCTTTATCAGAGATAAAGGCTTTAGCAACAGGCGTCAGCAACGCAACCATGGCCTCAGCGTGCTTTTTATCCGCCGCGTCTTCAGAGAATTTGGCTTTATCCAACCAGGTCGCCACGTAAGTAGAAAACGCCCGCGCGCCCTCTGTCTGGACGCGCATATCCAACAACATACGACGAACATCTGGGTGCACAATGATGGGGTCAGCGGCCTTTTCAGGGAACTGAGCGCCGCCAGGGCTGCGGCTCTGCAAACGATCACGGGCGTATTCCACCGCATTTTGGTAAGACATGTCCGCCGCACCCAATGCCTGAATACCCACCACCAAACGCTCATAGTTCATCATGGTAAACATGCAGGCCAAACCTTGATTCGGTTCACCCACCAACCAGCCCTTAGCGCCGTCAAAGTTCATCACACAGGTAGCGGAAGCCTTGATACCCATTTTCTTTTCAATAGAGCCACAGCTGAGCAGGTTGCGCTCACCCAAAGAACCATCGTCATTCACTAGGAACTTCGGCACTAAGAAAAGAGAGATGCCTTTGGGGCCTTTAGGCGCACCAGGCAACTTGGCCAATACCAAGTGGATGATGTTTTCTGCCATGTCGTGCTCGCCCCAAGTAATAAAGATCTTGGAACCTGAAACTGCGAAGCTGCCGTCGCCATTGTCGGCAGCCTTCGAACGGATAATACCCAAATCGGTACCGGCATGTGACTCGGTCAGACCCATTGCGCCCGACCAAACACCTGAGTACATGTTCGGCAAGTACTTCTCTTTCAGTGCATCACTGCCGTGCGCGTTGATGGAGAGACACGCGCCTGCGGTCAGCATCGGCGCCAAACCAAACGACATGCTCGCCGCCTGTAGCATTTCCTCAACCTGCGCGGTTAAGGCCTTTGGCATACCCATGCCGTCGTAGTCTGGATTGCCACCTAAACCATTCCAGCCACCCTCACAAAAAAGCTCGTAGGCGCGCTTAAAACCATCAGGCGCCGTAACTTTACCGTCGACCCAACGCGACCCCTGCTCGTCTGACTCACGATTTAGAGGTGCAATGACTTCGCTCATCAACTTAGCGGCCTCCTCAAGGATTGCAGAGGCGGTGTCGGTATCGAGCACTGCAGCGACCTTCGGTAAAGAAGCCCACAATTTGTCGGCCTCAAATACTTCATTAAGAACGAATTGCATATCACGCAAGGGCGCTTTGTAGTCAGCCATGTAAGTTCACCTCTGTTTTGGGTTGCGCGCACAAACGCGAATCACTGGAATTATGTATAGAAACTAGACGGCAAGAATACAAGTTACGCGGGATAAAAACAAACGTCTGTTTTAAATATTCGTTTCATGAATAGAGGTTAACAACCCCACATATGTACATAGATATTAGCGATTTAAGCCGCTAAAAATGAACGGTACCGAAACTAAAAAAAGGGCCAAGGCCCCTTTTTTTAGTTTCGCAGAAGTTCTTCTGTCGCCCTAGCCTTCGACCTTAACTAAAGCGCGCATCATGCCTGCTGATTAACAATATCGCCCACACTGCTGACCGACCCGTTCACGCCAATATCCAACAACCGCTGATTCAAATCAATACTACGACCAACACTGCCTTCTTGCTCGGTCGCTCGGCTCGCCGCGCCCTCTCGAGTATCGGCCTCGGCGGCTAAACGCGCCTCTTCTCGCTGCTCATCCTCAGCCGCCGCGCTTTCACGGGCGCTGTCAGCATCAGCCTTAGTCATGGCTCTGGCGTCACTGGCCAATTGCGTAATATCCTGCTGCGCCTCAAGCTCTATCTGCGCAGCGGCGGCTGCCACACGACGGTCTTGCGATGAGGGCTCCGCTGGGGCCAATGCAGCTTGCTGCACCCGCTGGGCATGGTCTTTAACTTGCTCTGGATCACCGGAACTGCTCAAACTGATTGGCACCTCGCCACCGACCGCATAGCTGTTGCCATCGGGACCACGCTCATAGGTGAAACTGGCCGCCCCGGCAAGGCTACCACCGGCCGTTTGATGCGCTTGCTCATGGCTACGCACTTCGCGATCTCGTTCTGATAGCTGACGAATTTGCTGTCGATCTTCCAGTAACTGGCGCTGCTCCAGCTCATTTTTCTGGCGAACTTCTGCGTCACGACGTTGTAGCTCTGTGTCGTTGTCGACCTCACTCCCCTGACGTTCGTCGAGTTGAATTCGTTGCTCCACTTCACCTCGACGCTCATCCGGCGCGCGCCGATTCTCGCTCTTAACCGGCTCTGGTGTTTCGACCACTGGAGCCAAAGGTGTATTGCGGTTTTCTCCCGTCTCTTCGCCAACGGGCTGTCGCCCCTGCGTACTAAACGGGGTTACAGCGTTCGCAAAGCTAGGAGTTGTATTAGTGATCATAACGTCGCTCCTTTTCTTGCTTTGTAGCCTTGATTGGTTTCTAGCGCTCTTTGACTGCCGCTAAACCATTTACATCGATTCTCCGCCCAGAGGCTATGCATAGATGCCCTATGCCTTGATATCCAGTAGCGTGCCAAGCAGATCATCCGCCACACTTACCACCTTCGCAGAGGCATCAAAAACATGCTGCTCTTGCTGAATATTCAGCAATGGCTCCGCAATGTCGAGGGTGCCACTGATGGCCTTATCCACCGTGCCCGCGCGAACCACATCTGAGGCCGATTGCTGAATCGCCTGGTGGCTTTTTTGCATACCATTGAGACCAGTATTCAGTAAAGACGAAGCACTCGATGAAATCGGCGACATAGCAAACTCTTATACATAACGGCTGGGGATGATTACAGCAGCTGCCTTTCTAGGTAAAGCACGCCCGCTGAATTCATATCTATTTATTATTTTACGCCACAAATGCTCAAAAAACAGCCAGCAGCCAAGCGCTGTTAATACCGATTGCGATTAAAGAAAACTCAGAAGGATAAAACTTCTTATAAATAAAGGGGTTAGGTCTCACGGCTCAAGCCAAGTACTGGGCCTAAAGCTCGCCCAACCCACCACTAAGAAAGTTCGCTGCGGCACTGGGTAAATTGGTGCTAAGCAAGTGGGTACGAGGCAAAGGAGACTAAAGCAGTGCACTCACGGAGAGGTGTTCAGCTGCCGCGCTTTTATTGGCATCCCCCAAGAAAGGTACTTCGCCCAGTAACGGCGCACCGATCAGGGTTTTGAGCGTCGCGAGGTTTTCATCATAAGCGCCCATATCTGGGTCGATCCTATTCGCCACCCAACCCGCTAGCGGCAAGCCGTCGCGGGCAATCGCCTGCACCGTCAGCAGTGCGTGATTAATGCATCCGAGTTTCATGCCGACGACTAAGATCACCGGCGCCTGTAAGGCCTTGGCTAGGTCCGCCAGCGTCTCACGGGGGTTGAGGGGCACCAACCAGCCACCAGCGCCTTCAATCAGGACCAGGTCACAGGACTGCATCGTGACGCCACGGCAGAAACCTTCCAGACGGCTAACCGATAAGTTTTTGCCTTCGCGCATGGCCGCAATATGCGGCGCCAGCGGTGGTTCAAATGCAATGGGGTTAACCTGCGCATAGGGCAGCTCCATGGTCATGGCATCCTGCAGCAGCAATGCATCGCCGTTGCGAAGGCCATCGGCCGTTTGCTCACACCCGGCCGCCACCGGTTTTACCGCTGCGGTTTTTAAGCCCTGCTGCCGCGCCTTTTCCAGTAGGCCGCAGGCCATCAATGTTTTACCCGCATCGGTATCGGTGCCGGTAACAAAGTAAATCTTCTTAGCCATGGGAGATCCAAGCAGAGGTATGTTAAGCCCGTAGAGTTAAATAAAAGACTTCGTAGGTCGCGGGCAGCCAACCCTCATCTCTGCGAAAACCTTCGTAGGCTTCGCGGAATGCCTTCACGTGCTGCCGCCCAGTTAACCCGCTGCTCTGCCCGCGATTCATGTTATGGGCACCCAGCGTTTTCAGCTCATAGGTCAACTCACGCACCTGTTGATAGCGCAGCACGATGTCTTCTTCACGCAGATCAATCAGCGTCAAACCAGCCTTATCGAGCGCCTGCTGCAACGCCGCGAGCGGCGCAAAGTCATTGACGTGGGTATAGTTATCCACAGCCAACCAAGCATCGCGCAGCTCATAAAGAGTACGCGGACCCAGTGTGGCAATATTCAGCGTGGCGCCAGGTTTCATCACCCGCTTCAGCTCCGCAAACAACTGCGGCAGGTTGGCGCACCACTGAATGGCCAGCGATGAGAAAAGTCCGTGAAAGCTGTCATCGGCAAAAGGTAACTGCTCGGCGTCGGCGCAGACACCCGCGCTGACGTCAGGGTGCTGTTGGCGCGCAAAACGCAGCATGCCCTCCGCTAAGTCCAGACTCACCTGTTGCTCACAGCGCGCAGCCAACAGAGGGGTAAAATGGCCAGTTCCACTGCCCAAGTCCAACAGAGTCAAAGCCTTCGTCGATGGCATCCCCATCAACAACCGATCACCAATCTGGCGCTGTATCGCCGCCACCGAATCGTAAGCTGGAGCCGCACGACTAAACGATTCCGCCACGCGGCGTTTGTCGACCTGGTGGGCTGCGCGCCGTAGAAATGTAAGTATTCGCTCGCCCACTAACTCCGGCTGAGACAGCTGCAATGCATGACCACAACCGTCGAGGGTCTCGCAGAGCTGGCGAGAATTGAGCGAGGCCATCGCCTCACAGCAGCTCGCCGGCACCAGCGCATCACCGGCCGCGAACAAATGCAGACCCGGCTGGGTTAAGGCCGCAAAAGCGCTGCGATTATCCACTTGCCCCAGTAGTTTCAGCCCAGTAAGCCAAGCGTGAATCGGCGTTTCACTCACATCTTGAACCTGTATATCTTGGGTCCGCATGTCTTGGGTATGAGCCTCCTGGGCATGCGCCCAGGAATCTTTGCACAGGCCACGCAGACGCTTGAGTAATGCTCTCTCGTTTGCATCTCCCGCCGCCATCAACCCTGCGAAGCGTTTGATCGTTATCTCCGGCGCCTGCGCAAACGCTTGTAAAAACTGTTCGAAAGTGGCTGCCGGCATAGCGCAGGGCCATGCTTCACGGCCGGTAAAACACAGGTTGCTCGCCAGTGTCACCAGCCCACTGACGCGCTCGGGGTACCGAGCGGCAAGGCGAGTCGCCAGCATGCCACCCAACGACCAACCGATGTAAACACCGCGCTCGGGCAACACCTCAAGCAGCGCGGCCAGCCAGCCTTCAAGAGATGCCTCAGCGCTACTCCCAGCAAAACCTGGCAGCTCAACCACCAGCAGATCATAGGATTGGTTCAACAGAGGTAACAGCGGCGCCCAGCTGCGGCTGTCACAGCCCCAACCGTGCAGCAACACCAACGGCTCGGCCAGCGCGTGCGCCTCAACAGCAGGAAAAAAACGACTGATGATCACAGCGGCGCTCCTCGATTCGCAGGCAAAAGCTCCGAACAGCTCGCCAGCGCACCCAGCAACTGATCAATGTGCGCCTCGGTATGCGCCGCACTGAGGGTAATACGCAGCCGTGCGCTGCCCTCAGGAACCGTTGGCGGGCGAATCGCGCCAATCAATATTCCCTGTTGGCGTAACTTTTCTGCCACCGCCATCGTGACTTCGGCACTGCCTATAACAATGGGCTGAATGGCCGTGGCTGAAGACATCAACTGCAAGCCTAATTGCTGAGCCCCCTGACGGAAGCGCGCAATCAATACCTGTAGATGCTCTCGACGCCAGCCTTCATTGCGCATAACCAGCAGGGCCGCGCGGCTGCTAGCCGCCACGCTTGGGGGAATCGCGGTGGTGTAAATATAGGGGCGCGCGTGCTGAATGAGTGTTTCGATCAGCTCATGGGAGCCGGCGACAAACGCGCCATAACTGCCCGCGGCCTTGCCAAGCGTGCCCATCAAAATGGGCAGCTCAGACTGCGATAAACCGAAGTGCTCGGCGCTGCCTGCGCCCGTCGCCCCAAGGCAGCCAAAGCCATGGGCATCATCGGCCATCAACCACGCGCCGTGTTTAGTCGCTAGTTGTGCCAGCTCGGGCAACGGCGCCAAATCACCGTCCATGCTAAAAACACTGTCGACCACTATGAGCTTACGGGCGGCGTCAGTGCTTACCAACTTCTTTTCCAGCGAGGCTAGATCATTGTGTAAAAAACGTTGAAAACGCGCGCCGGACAAGAGCCCGCCGTCGAGCAGTGAAGCGTGATTGAGCTTATCCTCAAAGACCGCGTCGCCCTTGCCGACCAAAGCATTGATGGTGCCGAGATTGGCCATATAACCAGAGGAAAAGACCAACGCGCGCTCGCGGCCGGTAAACGCGGCCAGCTCTTCTTCAAGGGCGTGGTGTTCGCTCGAATGACCACAGACCAAGTGAGAGGCACCACTGCCCGTACCAAATGCGGCCGTCGCTTGTTGCGCAGCGTCGATGAGCTGAGGGTGATTGGCTAAACCGAGGTAATCATTGCTGCAGAAGCCGAGGTAGGACCGACCATCAACGGTCATGTCCGGTGTCTGCGGTGATTGCAAGGTGCGACGGCGGCGGTAGAGATGTTGCTGCTCACGCTCGAGTAACCCCTGCGCTAATACCTCGTCCATGGCAGTGCGTTGGTGTGTCATAGCGGTAAACCAGAAGCGTTATTCGAAACGAGAGGCTTAGATTGTCGATGGCCGCGCGAATAGCGGCCACCCACTGATCGCACTTACTGCGCGGCGTCGTAAAAGAACTTGTCGTTTTTAGCCGACTCAATCGACGCCATCAGCGCATCGGCCTGCTCTTCTTCTGTTTGCTCGGTTTCGAGCTTTTCTGGGTTGATACCCAAGCGTTTAAACAACTGCATGTCTTTGTTGGCGCCTGGATTGGCGGTGGTCAGCAACTTCTCACCGTAGAAGATGGAGTTGGCACCGGCCAAAAACGCCATCGCCTGCATCTCATCGCTCATTTCTTCACGCCCGGCTGACAGGCGCACCTGCGACAGCGGCATGATGATGCGCGCCACTGCGATGGTACGGATAAAGTCGAGAGGATCCAGATCTTCTTCCATGGCGAAAGGTGTACCCTCAACGCGCACCAGCATGTTGATGGGCACTGACTCCGGCTGGCTTGGCATAGTTGCCAACTGATGCAGTAGGCCGATGCGATCCTTTTGCTCTTCACCCATGCCAACGATACCGCCAGAGCACACCTTCATGCCCGCGCTGCGCACGTTGTCTAGGGTTGTTAAACGGTCACCGTATTTGCGGGTGGTGATCACCTCGCCGTAGTACTCAGGCGAGGTATCAAGGTTGTGGTTGTAGTAGTCTAGGCCCGCTTCAGCCAGCTCACCGGCCTGACCTTCAGACACCATACCGAGGGTCATGCAGGCCTCTAAGCCCAGCTCTTTCACGCCGCGCACCATCGAGGTGACATAAGGCATGTCCTTTTTCTTTGGCGAGCGCCAAGCGGCACCCATGCAGAAGCGTGTTGCGCCATTGGCCTTGGCCGCACGCGCCTCATCCAATACAGCTTCTACTTTCATCAACTTTTCTTTTTCAAGACCGGTGTCGTAGCGCGCGCTCTGCGGGCAGTACTTACAGTCTTCAGGGCAAGCGCCCGTTTTAATGGAGCAAAGGGTAGAGATTTGAACTTCATTAGGATTGAAGTTCTGACGGTGAACCGTCTGCGCCTGAAACATCAGGTCATTGAAAGGCAACTCAAACAGAGTGGCAATTTCAGGGCGGGTCCAATCAGTGCGAACAGTCGTCATAACAAGTCTCTCTAGCGTTGGCTTAGCGCCTAGTTCTTGGGCTTATGGGCAATTCAACTACACTGGTGATTGAGCTTGGCACCACCGGTTAGCACGCCTTAACACAGCCACATTTCAGGCTGTCATAATAGCGAGACAAACCGAGCTGTCAACCAAAAACAGCCTCTAGGGTTAACTGGTTTGGTCATGCTGCTATCGTTAACGAATCAACTCCAACATCTGTGCAGCACACTCACACCGCAAACTTGCCGCCTGTGTCACACAGCATGCCAGGCTCAAAGCAACGGCATTACGACCCAAAAAGCACAGCACGTTCCGCTGTGCAACGGCTGCCTTACCAGCCTTAGCGACCACCCATGGCGCTGCTACTGCTGCGCTCTACCACTCGCCAGCGCCGATACTCAACTGTGTGGCGAGTGCCTGAGACAACCCCCACCATTCACTCGCAGCCTCACCGCCTACGACTACCAAGCACCGGTCAGTCAATTTATTCAGCGTTTCAAATATCACCGCCAGTTGGCCGACGGCAGCCTACTATGTCAGCGCTTAATAGATCGTATTCAACAGCAGTATCACCCGCAGACCCTGCCCCACGCATTAATGGCGGTCCCAAACCACTGGCGCCGCCAACTCTCACGCGGCTACAATCAAGCCGCGTGGCTCACACTACAGCTCAGCCGGGAGCTGAACATACCCCAGATAGCCCCGCTCAAGCGGCACACCTATAGCCACTCGCAGCAGGGTCTTAGGCGGTCTGAACGCCTAGGTAACCTGCGTCACAGTTTTAGCGCCCCCAACAGCCCAGCCTTAAACCCAGAGTTATTGGCCGGCCAGCATATTGCGCTCATCGATGACGTGGTCACCACCACGGCAACCAGCGGCACCATCAGCGCCATGCTGCTGAATCTGGGGGCTAGCCGCGTAGACGTGTGGAGCCTCGCCCGCACCCCAAAATCCACGCAGTCATTCACCCATCCGTAACGCGCTTAACAAGTGCCCAACAACATAAAATGACTACCCGGTCACAAATAGCGCACAGATACATTAGACGGTCTAGAATCACTGGGTCACAATTGGCCGTTTCAACTACCGCTTGAAGCCCCGTTTACTGGTGGCATGCCCTGTAGTTCAGCCACAGCAATGTAAGGAACACCATGCAACAGCATAATGTCGTCATCAGCGGGTCAGGCCTGTGGACACCCGAAGAAAGCGTGAGCAACGAAGAGCTCGCCGATTCACTTAACCGTTACGCCGAAAAATTCAACAGCGACAACGCCAGCGCCATCGAAGCTGGCGAGGTCGACGCCGTATCTCTATCAAGCGCTGAATTTATTGAGAAGGTGTCCGGCATTAAAAGCCGTTACGTGCACACCAAAGACGGAATTCTCGACATAGACCGTATGCGCCCACGCATCCCTAAGCGTGCCGATGACGAGCTCTCGCACCAAGCGGAAATGGCCGTTGCCGCCGCCCGTGACGCGATGCGCGCAGCCAACAAAACAGCCGCCGACATTGATGTTGTAATCGTCGGTTGCGCCTACACCCAGCGCTCCTACCCCGCCATCGCCATCGAAGTGCAACACGCACTGGGCATCGAGGGCTTCGGCTTTGACATGCTGGTCGCCTGCTCGGCCGCCACCTTCGCCCTGCACCGCGGCTATGAAATGCTCGCCGCGGGCACCGCCAAAGCTGTGTTGTGTATAAACCCCGAGCTCACGACCCCGCAAATCAACTACAAGGACCGCGACAGCCACTTTATTTTCGGTGATGTCGCCACAGCGGTCATACTGGAAAAGGCCGAAACCTGCACATCTGAGCACAGCTACGACGTACTCAGCACCAAGGCGGTGACCTCCTTCTCCAATAATATTCGCTCAAACTTTGGCTACCTATCGCGCGCCGACGACCAAGACGCCTACGCCGATGACTCGCTGTTTCACCAAGAGGGCCGCAAGGTGTTCAAAGAGGTTTGCCCAATGGCGGCCGAACACATCAGTGAGCACCTCGCACGCCATGAGTTGAGCAGCGAAAACGTCCAGCGCTGGTGGCTGCACCAGGCCAATATTAATATGAACGCGCTGATCAGCAAGAAACTGCTGGGACGCATTGCCACACCTGACGAAGCCCCCGTGGTGCTCGATCGCTACGCCAACACCGCATCCGCTGGCTCCGTGATCGCCTTCCACCTGAATCACCAGGATCTCAGCAGTGGCGATCACGGCCTGCTCTGCTCATTTGGCGCCGGCTACTCCATCGGCAGCCTTGTCCTGAAAAAACGCTAACCACTGCCCACATAAAAAAGGCCGGCGTTTGCTGGCCTTTTTTTATGTCTGGCGAAAACACCCCAGCACTGGGCGTGCCCCATAATTGCGTTCATACTGTGCGCCAACACCACCACATGCGAGTACACCTTGGCCGACCTGCCGAACGATTCCCACCCCTACGCAAGCCTTACACCTGACGCCGTACTCGACGCCATAGAAAGCCAAGGCTACTGGAGTGACCAGCGGATTTACCCGCTCAACAGTTATGAAAACCGCGTATACCAAGTGGGCATTGAAGACGCGCAGCCCATAATTGCCAAATTCTACCGACCCAATCGTTGGAGCCGCGAGCAGATTCAAGAGGAGCACGACTTTACCCTTGAGCTCGCCGCGCAAGAACTGCCGGTCGTCACGCCATTGCTGAATAAACAGGGCGAGACACTGCGCCATTTTCAAACTGACGGTTCATCCACAGGCTTTGACTTTTCCCTTTACACTCGCAAAGGTGGCCGCGCCCCGGAGCTGGACAATCTCGATCATCTCGAAGTGATTGGTCGCGTCATGGGCCGCATGCACAACATAGGATCGACAAAACCCTTTACACACAGACCCGCGATCAGCCTACAGTCCTTCGCCATCGACAGTTCAAACTTTTTACTCGACTCCGATTTCTTACCCGCCGGCTTACGTGATTCTTACCAGAGCCTCAGCGAAGATCTCATCGCGCAACTCAAGCAACACTTTGCTGACACCCCCGCCAAACAAATTCGTCTGCACGGCGACTGCCACGTTGGCAATATGCTTTGGCGCGATGACGCACCCAACTTTGTCGATTTCGATGACTCACGCACAGGCCCAGCGATTCAGGATTTATGGATGCTGTTGTCCGGCGATCGCCAGCAACAGACCATGCAAATCGAAACAATACTGGAAGCCTACGAAGAATTTTATAAGTTCGAGCCCAAGGAATTAAAACTGATCGAACCGCTGCGCACATTGCGTCTAATGAACTACGCCGCGTGGCTCGCACGTCGCTGGAGCGACCCAGCTTTCCCCCACACCTTCACGTGGTTTAATACCGAGCGCTACTGGGGTGAACATATTTTAAGTTTGCGTGAGCAGCTCTCTGCCCTGCAGGAAGAACCGCTGAAGCTGTCGTCATTTTTCTAAAGCGACACGTTTAATAGATGACAGAAGCCGGCTGGTGAAACTTTAACATTAACCAGCCGCTCAAAATCTGCGTGTAACGGACAATCACTAGCGCTGCCACCACACGGATGAAACACCTTGCCTATCACCGCATCAATTCATTAACTTCGATACATTTTCCAGACGGACCCAAAGCGCCCTTAAAGTAATGACCTCTCAACGATTACTCGGTGGCTCGCTATCAGATTCGCGTAACAATTGCTCATTTTATAATGCTATTGCTCTTCGGGACTCAAAGCAGTGCTGAGAATCAAGTTGCTGCTCAGTTCCTTAGCTGCCGACACCTTGTACTGAAACAAGTCTTCGCCACCGAGGTTTTCCAGACCTACCAGCAGGCGCAAAGCCTTCCAGCGGTGATCAACCTTGAACAGACTCACTGAATAAGCCGTTATCAGCATCCGATACACGTCTCGATGCAGTAACTGATCCGCCCAAGAAGCCGCTACAGCCCTAATTTACTAATGCAAACCAAAACAACTTATCACTGACAATGGTAAGACCCACCTGAACGATTCCGCAATAAATATTTTATTTTAAGTACTTAACAAACCAGTCAGAGGCCTCTTTAAGCGCTGCTTTTTTGTTGTCGCCTTTATACAGGTCGTAATGTCCACCGGGGTAGGTCATATACTTAGCCTCTACACGCCCCTTGATGGCCTCATATAACAAGACACCATTTTGGCTGCGATCAAATACTGTTTCATTTTCAGCGTCGATTATTAACGTGGGCATTTGTAATTGATTAGCATAGGCCAATGAATTAAAGCGTTTCATGGCAGTCCAATCAGAATAGCCTTTAAGACCCGGGGTTTTTCCTGTTTTGGCATTAGGGAATGGAGCAACGTCGCCTCTCGCCATGGCCGTCTCAATTTTTCTCGCCACAACCGCTGGTAATTTTTTTTGATTATACGGAAAATTAACCGGGCCCATCTGATCAACTAAAGCTTGAACACGATCATCATTAGCTGCCATAACCACCGCCAAAGCGCCACCAAAACTGGTGCCCCAAATACCGAGATTATTTGGCATGACTTGAGGCTCGCCACCAAGGTAGTGTAACGCGGCACGCACATCAGACAGCATGGAGAATGGATCGACAACATTTCGAATATGAGTGACATTGACATCCAAGCTAGTGGTTTCTTCCACATGGGCTAACGCTTTACTTGGCACAATTGGGCCATCACTCTGCCCCCAGCTTTTATAATCGAAGGCCAACACAACAAAACCCAAGGCTGCGAATTGAGGCGCTTGATTGATTTTTAAGTTTTCCTTACTACCGCCGCGCCCTGGGATCAACAATATCCCCGGCAGCTTTTGATCGGAACTTAGGTTTTTTGGTGTATAAATATCGCCCGCCAGTCGCACACCTTGGCTCATGATGGTGATCTCTTTGTGATCAACATCGTCCAGTGTTGTTGCGGCGCTCAATGCGGCAAGGGATAGAGCTACAAAACCTATTAATAATGAAAAAACTTGAGGTTCTTTTATCTGGATCATTGCAATGCCTGCCTTATTATAATAATTCGTTTTATCACTTAAAATAATTCTGTATTTTTAACCACTTAAAAAGTGCATCCTACCAATCACCTCTACACCAAGCATCATTGACCGATCCTTACCGAAAATAAAAACCTCCGGAAAGCCATCTCAACCTTGCATCTCGGCATAATTCGATTGCTCATATTCATTGAGAGCAATGTTTTAGAGTTTCAATCCTCTCTGTTTTTAAAAACCAATAAAACATTACCCGGCATTTGGCTGATGTATCGATAACCACTTTGTAATGCCATGTAGCCGTGGGCAATAACAGGGCCCGCGTTATCGAGTGCCCCCCCATGGGCTGGCACACCGTTAATAGTTTCAAATGACTTATTGGTTGCAAACTGCCAAACAATATCGCCGCTACTTACATCAAAGGCTTTTAAGGTACCGTCCAGGGAACCGGAAAGTACCGCTCCATCAATAGCGGTAGTGGCACCCGAAAACCCAAAATAATAGTTACAGGACGGCCATTTTACGCTGTGCTTATTGGTGGCTGGGTTAAATGTTTTTGGGTCTACCTCACAATCTCTTTTAGCAAGATGGCGCCACTTTATTTTTCCTGTATTAACATCTAAAGCCGCCATGCCTGGCTTTGGCGTATAATCCCAATGAATAATATTCCAGTCGGGGTCGGCAACAGGGACAAACAAGGTATCTTTAATAACGCTCATGCCCCAATGAATACCACCAAGCGGTGTGCCATCTGATAATTTAGTGTGCCAAATAATCTTGCCATTGTTGTCAGGGTCTAATGCATAAACATCGCCCGACTTTTGGCCCGCTAATAGAATGTCATTGCCCTTATCTGTTTTGGCGATGATGACTGACGCTCCAAAATCAAAATCGGGGCCGGAATCTTTAGGGCAATTAGGCCCATCGGGGTGACCCACAAAACTGTTACAAGCCATGTTATACGCATCTTTTTCTGTGGCTTGGTAAACCCATTCTTGTTTACCGGTATCAAGATTTAAGGCAATAATCGAATCGCTGGTTCCGGTGGTTGGGTGAGAATAGTTTTCGCCGGTACCGATATAAAGCCGATTACGCTTATTATCGATGGCGGGTGTCGTCCAGATAGGCGCGCCAGAAGGTCCCCATGAGGGGGTACCCACGCGAGTTTCGCCCACCCGCTTAGCGGGTGGCGTGGTGTGATATTCCCAGAGTGTTTCACCGTTGTTAATATCAAGGGCAACAACGCCACCGTGCGCCTTACAGCACTCATAACGGGCATTAAACGTTTTGGTTACTTCACCTGTAGAGACGGGCACATATAATTTATCGCCATTAAGTACCGGCGTACCCGTTAGCGTAGCATCGAGAAAATCAATAGCGGTTGACCATAGCTTCTCGCCATTTAAGGCGCTGATCACATGAACGTTGCCAGCAATATCACCATAATAAAGAACAGCGGTATTGCTGTTAGGTAAATGGCCCAAGCTCAAAGCTGAACGAACCGGTGCGCTGCCGCGATAAGTCCACTTTAAACAGCCTTTTTCAATGTCAAAAGCATACACAGAGCTGGTCGAGCTAACGCCTAGGTATAAGGTATCTTTAGTGATCACCGGCTGAGAACGCATCTCTGTGGTACCCGGAAATCCGATTGCCCACGCCAGCTCCATATTAGGTAGATCTTTCGAGGTAATACCCGCTAAAGATTTAGGCTGATAGCGGTGATTACTTAAACCATAACCCCATCCAAATGAATCGGTGGACATAGAGGTCGTGTTGTTATTGGTGCAAGCCATGGTTTTTTCCCACAGCCTAGGATCTTTTATATCAGCCGCTAGATAGCTCGCCAAATCATCTATTTGTTGAACCGATAACGCAGCTGCCTGACTTTTCATCTTGCCTTGGGTCATCGCAAAAAGAATGCTCTCTTTACTCATGCCTTTTAACAAACTAAGCGATGGTGCTGGCACTTGGGGATTGGAGTGGCATAAAGCGCAGTTATCTTTGTAGAGTGAAGCACCCTTTTCACTGCCCTTTAGGTGCAGCACAAACCAATCTTGAGCATCTTTAAGGGCGTGTTTATAGTTGCCCCCCCTGTAAATGTCGTAATGACCACCGGGGTAATCTACGTATTTAGTAGCAACTCTGTCTTTTATTTCGGCATAAAGTTTTTGGCCGTTATGCTCTCGTGGAAATAATTCTTCTTCTTCAGCATCGATAATGAGTGTGGGTATATTGAGCCCAGCGACTTGTGCAAAGGGGTCATAGCGTTTCATGGCTATCCAATCGGGATAACCTTTTAATACTTTGCTGACAACGGCTTCGGCGCCTGGGTAGGCAGGAATCTCGCCTCGGGCTCTCTGTGACTCCCAGCGCTTGAACATGTTGTCTGGGATTTTTTGTAAGTTACTTTGAAAGTTAACCGCGCCTATCTGGTCAACAAAGGCCTTAATGCGATCATCATTAATAGCCGTAAGCATCGCTAAACCACCGCCTAAACTGCTCCCCCAGATACCAATATTGTCACGCATGACTATTGGCTCAGCCACCAGATAGTGAAGTGATGCACGTACGTCTTCCAGCATGGAAATGGGGTCAACGATTTTTCTTATGTGCGTGGCTTCAACGGTTACAATCTCAGCTTCTTCTGACGGCTGCAGTGGTTTAGAGGGTAGTAAGGGACCATCACTCTGCCCCCAGCCCTTATAATCAAAAGCCAACACCACAAAACCAAGCTTCGCAAATTGTGGAGCGTAATTACGCTTGAGATGATCTTTTTTGCCTGCCCAGCCATGCACAAGCAAAATACCCGGTAGCTTTGTCCCAGGAGGTACATTTTTAGGGGCATAGATATCACCGGCTAGCCTTACACCATGGCTCCAAATAGTAATCTCTTTATGGCTGACGTCATCCATCGGCTCTGAGGTTGCGGGTAAGGAAGCAAAACCCATCAGGGTAAAGAGTGAGAATATTAACGTTTTATAGTATTTGGGCTTATAGATACCGGACACCACTTAATTAAGCATGATGCACGACGTATTACGGCACCACTAAACCTGCGCTTATGCCAATTTAATTACTTTTAAACCTGCTGTAAAGCCAATTTACCTGAGCAGTGGAAAAACAGCCAGAAAAGCTAAACACCAACAGGGTCGTCAGCAAAAACACTCGTAGCAGCGCATTATCCGACTTGGTTTGATGCCACATGCCTCGGCCTCTCGCTGAGTCCAAGCACAGGCTGGCCAGATTAGCCCGCGGGGGGGATAATGCTCTGGAATGTATCCACAACCGTGACTGAGTTATGAGCATCGACACCATCTGGCAAACCATCCGCGAAGAAACCTTCGAGCAGGCCAACGCCGAACCCATCTTGGCCAGTTTTTACCACTCGACCATCCTCAACCACACCACGCTTGAGGATGCGCTGAGTTTTCACCTTGCCAGCAAGCTGGACAACCCGGCCACCTCCGCCATGTTGATTCGCGAAGTTTTCCAACAGGCGCTGGAGCAGGAACCCAGTATCGGCCTCGCGGCGCGCGCCGACATCAACGCCATTCGCCAACGCGATTCAGCCTGCGACAGTAACTCGACGCCATTTTTATTTTTTAAAGGCTATCACGCGCTGCAGGCTTACCGCGTAGCCAACTGGCTGTGGAAACAGGGCCGCATCGAGCTGGCGCTGTTTTTACAGAATCGTATTTCCGTCGTATTTGGCGTCGACATACACCCAGCGGCTGAGATCGGCCAGGGCATCATGCTCGACCACGCAACGGGTATTGTCATCGGCGAAACGGCGGTGGTGGAAGACAATGTGTCGATCATGCAGTCGGTAACACTTGGCGGCACTGGCAAGGACTCGGGCGATCGCCACCCGAAAATTCGCGCGGGTGTGATGATCGGACCCGGCACAAAAATACTCGGCAATATTGAAGTCGGTGCGGGCGCCAAGGTTTGCGCTGGCAGCGTGGTGCTTAAACCGGTCGCGGCGCACACGATTGCCGCGGGCGTACCGGCCAAAGAGGTTGGGAAGGTGCTAAGCGCACAGCCAGCACTGGACATGGACCAGCAAATTTAACCATCAACACACTGCCCCAGCTTTCCTACAGTCGATAAAAAGCCCGAGGCGCATACGCGGCTCGGGCTTTTTTGTGCTCTACAGGTTACTTACCGAGCATACGCGGCAACACATTCTCTTCTGGATTTGCACTGAAACGATGTTTAATAACACCGGCAATGTGCAGCGTTAACACCCCCATCAGAATGTAACCAAAAAGGCCGTGCAGCTCGTGAAAGGCGCCGCCAAACTCTTCATTTTTAGCCACCAGCAAAGGCACCTCAAACAAACCGTAGAAGTTCACCGGGTAGCCAAAGTAGTTACTCATCAACAGGCCTGACAGTGGGATCGCAACCATGAGCATATACAGCGCATGTTTGCTCGCCTTGGCCAAGCGCTTATCAAGTGGTTTTACCGCTGCGGGCAATGCCGGCGCAGGGCTAAAGGCCAGCCAGGCTACACGCACCATGACAAGTACCAGCATCGCGAAGCCCGTCGCTTTGTGCAGCATGAAGACCGTCATCTTGTAGCTGGCATCATCGGCAAGGCCTTCCATCCAAGTGCCGACAACCAACAAGCTGATAATAGCCAGTGCCATCAACCAGTGCAGTACGCGTGAAACCAGACCGTAACGATCCGCCGTGTTCTTCATAATCGACCTCAATACCTTAATTAAGGCCGCCATATTACCCGTAATCAATCTCGATCACACTCGCTGTGTGGCGCTTAGATTAACGGTGATTTGGGTAGTCACAGTAACCCTGTGGTCCTGCGGAGTAGAGCCCAGACACATCAAATTCTGCCAGCGGCCAATCGTTGCGCATACGCTCGACCAGGTCGGGGTTAGCAATAAAATCGCGACCAAAAGAAATACACTGTGCCGCACCTGACTGCAGCGCGGCCTCGGCCGTGTCTTTGCTGTAGCTGTTACTAAACTTTACGGAGCCGCCATTTAAAATAACCGCTCCGGCAAAACACTGACGCAGCTTTTGCTCGTCGACCAACGCGCTTGGCGAGTGGATCATGTGTAAATACGCGAGCCCCATACTGGATATACGGTTCAGTAAATACTCAAAGCTTTGCTGCGGCTGTTCATCGACAAGGTCGTTAAACGGGTTGCCTGGGCAAATGCGTAAACCAATATTTCCAGCGTCGTTGACCGAGGCCATCGCCTGCAGCAATTCAATAACAAAGCGACAGCGGTTTGCAACGTCACCGCCATAGCAATCGTTGCGCAGGTTGGTGCCTGTTGCCATAAACTGCGCGGGCAGATAACCACTGGTACCGTGCAGCTCGACGGCGTCAAAGCCCGCGTCGAAGGCCAACTCCGTGGCGCGGCGGTAATCGGCAATCACGCGGGGAATTTCATCGAGTCGCAGGGCCCTTGGCTGCATCATCGGCGCCATACCCTGACCGGTAAATATTTCAGCCTCCGCACGGAGCGCCGATGGTGCCACAGTTTCAGCGCCCGGCGTTTTATTATCGGGGTGGCCAACTCGACCGCAGTGCATCACTTGCAGCGCTATATTGCCGCCGCGATTATGCACCGCCGCGGTGACTTTACTCCAGGCCTTCACCTGCTCGGCGCTGTGAATGCCGGGGGTGCGGCAGTAGCCTTGACCCTCGGCTGATGGCTGCACACCTTCGGTGATGATCAAGCCGGCACTGGCGCGCTGCTCATAGTAGGCCGCGTGCATATCATTGGGCTGTTCATCGACGGCCCGCGAGCGCGTCATCGGCGCCATCACCACACGGTTGGCCAACTCTAATTTACCGAGTGTTTGCGGTTCAAACAGCAACATTATGTTTCCTCATTTTGTCATTCCCTTATCACGCACACGCTCTTATCTCGACACAAGCGCGCTCAACAGCGACCAATAGGAAAGCTCATTACATCGCCAATCGCACGGCTATCGGTCATCAGCATCAGCAGCCGATCAACTCCCAGCGCGACTCCGGCTGTGTCAGGCATGCCGGCCGTCAACGCATTTAATAAGTAATGGTCCTGTGGATAACATTCAACACCCATGGCTTCACGCTGACGCCAGTCGGCGTCAAAGCGCTTAGCTTGCTCGGCTGCATCGGTTAGCTCCCAGTAACCGTTTACCAGTTCCATGCCACCAACATAGGCCTCAAAACGCTTGGCCACCCGCTGCCCTCTCGCATCCTCAAGCACCCGTGCCAGCGCCGCTTGGGATTCGGGGTAGTCGTACACCAACACCAAGCCTTCCCCCAACCGCGGCTCAATCACATGCGTCATCAACAAATCGAGCCACACATCGCGGCTGTCATCCTGCCAATCCAGTTCACAGTGCTGCTGCCCCAGCGCTTGCAGTACCGCCAGCGTAACGGTGTGAGGATCAATTTTGAGGTGCCGCTGAAACAGCGCACGGTAACTGATGCGCTCAATAGCCGTCGCATTGGGTAAACGCTCAGGCAGCAACTGCTGCAGCAACTCAGACACTTCGTCCATCAAGCGGCTGTCGTCGAAACCCGGTCGATACCATTCGAGCATGGTGAATTCTGGGTTGTGGCGCCGCCCCGCCTCACCATTGCGAAATGCCTTGCCGAGGCTATAAATAGCGCCACTTCCGGCACAGAGCAGACGTTTCATAAAAAACTCAGGTGAGGTCTGCAAGAAGAGTAATTCACCCGCCTGACGCGCTTGAATGCTGTCTATGTGCGGATCGGTGACGGTGGCACGCGCCAGCAGTGGCACTTCGACTTCAAGCACCTCGCGCTCCGCAAAAAATGCCCGTAATTGCGTATTGAGCTGCGCACGGGCACGCAAATTTTCCATGCTCGCCGCCGGTTGCCAATCTTCCATAAACCACTGCCTTATATCGCTTGTTACCCAAACCACAACGCCCACAAACAGCAAAGCCGCTACCAAGGTAGCGGCTTTGCTGAAAACAAACATCACTCATCATCGAGTAACATCGCTGAGCGGTTAACGCATCAGTCTTTCGCGCGCCCCAGGTACTCACCGGTGCGAGTATCGACACGAATAATTTCGCCAACGCATAAAAATAGCGGGACTTTCACCACCGCGCCAGAGGCCAAGGTCGCCGGCTTGCTGCCGCCGTTGGCGGTATCGCCTTTAACACCCGGGTCGGTCTCGGTAATTTCCAGCTCAACGTGATTGGCCGCGGTAATCAACAGTGGCGTGCCATTGAACAGCGTCACGGTGACTATGTCCTGCTCACGCAGCCATTTAATGGTTTCGCCGACAGCCTTTGCATCAGCCTGGTGCTGCTCAAAGGTGACTGGGTCCATGAAATACCAAAAATCACCATCGGTGTAGGAGTATTCCATGTCGTGATCCATCACGTCTGCGGCTTCGAGGGTCTCGCCAGATTTAAACGTGCGCTCCCAAACTCGGGCTGATGTCAGGTTGCGTAATTTAACGCGATTAAAGGCTTGGCCCTTACCCGGCTTTACAAATTCGTTTTCCAAAATTGCACAAGGATCGCCGTCGAGCATTACTTTCATGCCGCTGCGGAATTCGTTAGTAGAGAAATTAGCCATGGACACTGTCTCGATTGCGGAAGCCTGAAGCTTCTTAAAGTCATTGATATGAAAGGATTTATGCGAACAAACCCTTAACAAAGCTGGCCATGTAATGGCTTCGCCACTAAGCCGACACTTATAAGTTGGCGCCGATTATACAGGAGCAGCGCGCGGACGCTAATAGACCTTCAACCGCCCCGTCAATTAGAGGGGTAACTTTGGGCGAGAAACGCCCCATAACTTGCTAGAATAGGCCTCTGAACTACTACGACCCATTAAATACAGACGCTCACCCAACCCGCCTGCGCGGGCGTCAGCCAAGGCCAGACATGACAGTACAGCTCCTTCCTACCCATGATATTAGCCCTGAGCACGACGCCCAACCCAGCTGGCAGCAAGAGCTCAGCGCACTGGTTCGCGATCCGGCTGAGTTGCTGCAGTTATTGGAGCTACCCGAGGAGCTGTTAGCGGCGGCACAAGCCGCTGATCTACTCTTCCCGCTGCGGGTACCCCGGCCTTTTTTGGAGCGTATAGAAAAAGGCAATCTGGCGGACCCGTTGCTGCAACAGATTTTACCGTTGGGCGCTGAGAGCCAAATCACCTCTGGCTATAGCCCTGACCCCCTGGCCGAACAAAGCAGCAACCCACAGCGCGGACTCGTACACAAATACCACGGCCGAGTGCTCTTGGTGGTATCCCCCAGCTGCGCCATCAACTGTCGTTATTGCTTCCGTCGTCACTTCCCCTACGCCGACAACAATCCAAGCCGCAGCCAGTGGCAAGACACCTTTGACTACATCAGCGCCGACCCCAGTATTAATGAGGTAATCTACAGCGGCGGCGACCCACTGGCTGCATCAGACAGGCAACTACAGTGGCTAACCGAGCAACTGGCCAGCATCAAACATGTAAAACGCCTGCGGGTACACACACGCCTGCCGGTGGTAATCCCCCAACGAATCACCGCTGACACCCTAGCGTGGTTGGCACACCCAGGGCTGCAATCGGTGTTGGTGCTGCATATCAATCACGCCAATGAAATTGATGATGCCGTGCGCCACAGTATTGCCAAGCTACGAGCGGCGGGCGTGACACTGCTCAATCAGTCGGTTCTACTCAAGGGCGTAAACGACCACGCGGAGACGCTGATCAGCTTAAGCGAAGCTTTATTCGCCGAAGGCGTGCTGCCCTATTACTTACACCTGCTCGACAAGGTGCAAGGCGCCGCACACTTCGACCTAACTGAGGCCAGAGGCGTTGAACTACATCGGCAGATGCAGCGCAGTTTACCGGGCTTTTTGGTGCCCAAGCTCACACGCGAGGAACCTGGAGCCGAATCAAAAACACTCATACTGTAGGTTTTTCAAACAATTGTTGGGCGCTGTATAAAAAACCTGTAGATTGTAGGGTTTTAAGGCATAAGATAGGCTGCATAAGGCCAACAGTTAACTATAATTGTGCCCATGGAAGAATGGCATCCCACTACATGAACTTACACGCCCAACTAGATACCCTGCTGGCGCGGATAAAATTACCGCCACAGGATCAAACGACCCTCAGCTTCTGCGGCAGTAGCAAAGCAAGTCGCGTGAGTAAATGGGCTGCCGAGTTGCCGGCAACGCGCGTTTCTCATACCAGCGTACTGCTCTACCAAGCCCTGCCCGAAGTGAACCGGCTTGATACCTCTATCAGTACCCGCCTAGAAATGCTCGAAAGCCTACGCCCCTATGTACAACAGTGCATTAAGGGACTGGCGCAAAGCTTTTTAAACAAACCGCTTCTCCTGCCCGAAGAAACCATGAAAACGGCGGTGATCGCTCAAGCGCTGCAAAAGCATATGACCAATGGCTACTGCCTAGCCGCTACAGAACTGCTTAAGCGAGCCCAACAACGCGATCTAAAACCGCAGGAACAGGAGCAGTTACTGTCCTCACTGCACAGATCGTTAACAGGTTTGGGTCTACAATTCTTACGCAGTTCACAGCTGTACGCTCCGATACCCGCGCAGCTGTGGCAAGAAGCCCACGCCCTCTACCAGCTCAGCGAACAACTCGAACTGCACCAGAACGGCGTCACCGACGCTTTGCTCAGCCAGATTGCAACCAGTTGCGCACAGGTTTACATGCGCACACTGCTGCTCGCCAGCGCTCGCCCTAATCAATTGCGCCAGTTGGATATGCAAACACTGTTTGACGCACTTGAGCCCTGGTCCAAGTTGGTTCATTTATCACCTGAGTCGGACAACCAACGTAACCTGTTTGTCATTGACCTAAACAGCAAAAACGGCCCTCATTACAGAGAGCAGGGCAGTGACAACAGCAGCTCATCGATACGAGAGCTGGACGTATCCCCACTGCTCGACAGCATTGCTAAACAACGAGAAGATTCGAGTTTAAAGATCATCGAAATCCCCCCTCGGATGACAGAAACGCTATTGCAGCACATCACTGACTCATGGGGAATCGCCCGTAAGAGGGATCAACAGAGACGCTCAAGCCACGGCAGTATGGATATCACGGTTGGGCTGACCAACATTCACTTTCACCTTTCCGGCGGCATACCCTTCAAAAGCTTTATTCTGCGACGCGGTAGGGTGGCACTGGATCAAGACAACCTTTTTAATAATGACCCAAGCAAGCGCTTTGCAAGCGCCGACTTACCGGGCGCTGAAGACCCCTGGGCCAATTCATTCGACGCCGAAGGTGGTAAAACACTGTCGGGCCTCTCCGGCGGTAATGTTGCAACACACAGAGTTGAACATGCGCTGCGGCAACATGAGGCCGAGGAGCATCGGGCTAAACATCCGATTCACCAAGTTCAGCTACACGATGCAAGTCCTGGCGGCTACTGCCTTAAATGGCTGAGCGACATCCCCGCGCAGGTAAAGGCAGGCGAGATACTCAGCTTGCGCGAACCAGGCCGCCAGCAGTGGGTTATCGGCGTGATTCGATGGGTTCGACAGAGCAAAGGGTCTTCGATGCTGGGCGTACAACTGCTGTCTCCCCAGGTCGAGCCCTACGCAATTCAGCAGGTCCAGAAAACAGGCGAAGACAGCAGTTATATGCGTGCGCTGCTTGCCGCGCCAGTAAAAAGCATTGATTTACCCGCTTCAATCCTAACCACTGCAATCCCCTTCCAAGTCAGGGATAAGGTCAAGCTCAACCACCAAGGGCTGGTGGAAAGCGCACAACTGTTAGAGTGCTTGTTCGCCACAAGCACCATCCAGCAATTCAGTTTTCGAGTACTGGAAAAACCCAAACCTATTGGCGACAACAAGGATGAGTTTGGTTCTGACTGGTGAGCCCAGAAGGGCTCCTTCGAGCGTTCAGTGAACAAAAGTTAATACATAAGTCTCAGATTACTCTATAAGTCAGCACATGCTTCTTGCTGTTGCCCATAAAACCAGTAGTCTGTATCGCTGCACGAAAACAAAATTTGTGACATTCGCTTTAAAGGATTTACGACAACAGCATGATTGCCAACGAAACCATTCGCTTACTGATTCTCCACGACTCCCGTACCGAGGCAGAACGGCTGATCAGCATGCTCAACAATGCCGGCCGCAGCACGCGCGCGCAGCATGTTGAAAGCGAAGAAGCACTGGCAAAGTTACTGCAAGAACAGCCGTGGGACCTATTAATCGCCCATCAGAAAGCCACCTGTCTAGAGCCCCGCACAGCTATTCGCCAGATCCAGCGTCTCAACAAAGATGTTGCGACCATCATTCAGGCTGAAGAAGACGACGATATGATCGGCAGCCAAGCCGTGGTTGAAGGTCTTAAGCTTGGCGCCTGCGATGTGGTGCTAACCGATGACGACCAGCACCTACTGCTGGTTATTGCGCGAGAACTGGAAAACCGCCAGCAACGAATTCTGCGCCGCCGTGCCGAGAGAAAACTGAGCGAAGCTGAGCGCCGCAGCCAGTTACTGCTCAATAGCTCACGAGATGCCATCGCCTTCGTGCAAGACGGCATGTATCTTTACGCCAACCAATCTTTTTCGGAATGCTTTGGCTACGACGACCGCGATGACATTGAGTGTATGCCGGTCATCGACATGGTCGCCGACAGCGACCAAAACAAGATCAAGCAGTTCCTCAAAGACTTCGCCCTTAAGGGTGATGATGCCGAATCGAGCCACCTCAACTTTCAAGGGTTATTGCAAAGTGGTGGGCACCGCACACTCAATGTGGAAGTCTCTAACGCCATCTATGACGAAGAGCCCTGCATAGAGTTCATCATCCGCGCCAATGCAGTTGATAACGAGCAACTGCAGGCAGAGCTACAAAAAATTAAAGATCAAGATGTGGCCACAGGCCTATACAATCGGCAATATATTGTTGAGCGCGTGCAAAAAGAAGTCGATAAAGCGGCCGGCGCAGGGGGCAACAGTGCCCTGCTCTACATTGAAATTGATCACCTCATCGACGAGATACGCGAACAGCTTGGCGTCGGAACGTCGGAAGCAGTACTGGTCGAGATCGCCCACAAACTGCAAGAGCTTTGCAGCGAGCAACAATTGCTAGCACGCTTCTCCGATGAAGCCTTTATGTTATTAAGTCCCGCCACACACGCCGACAAAGCCATTGCGCAAGCCAAAATGCTCTGTGAAAAAATTGAGCAGCACATCGTCGATATCGACGGCCACACACTGCGTGCCACCGTCAGCATTGGCATTGCGCTCATAAATGAGACATCGAGCAATGCCGACGCGGCACTTGGGCAGGCCGTTTCTGCGCACAGCAACTTCCAGGCGGGCGGGGAAGAAGGCTTAGCAACCAATGGTTTCAAACTGTTTGAGCCGAAACTGTCCGATTCAGATCAAGCCAGCGTCGATATCGCAAAAGCCGTGCAAAACGCACTCGACAAGGGCCGTTTCCGACTATTATTTCAACCGATTATCAGCCTGCGCGGCGTCGAGGAAGAACACTACGAAGTGCTACTGCGGATGCTCGACGAGAACGACGAATCAACCTCCCCCACCACATTTCTCAGTGCTGCAGCCGATATTGGAGCCACCACGAAGATTGATCGCTGGGTCATATTGGAGGGCATCAAGCTGCTCTCAGAGCACCAAGCAAAGGGCAACAAGACCAAGCTCATCATCAACCTTAGTCGTGAGTCCGTGGCCGACTCAAGCCTGCTGCCATGGCTCGGGGTAGCGTTTAATGCAGCGAAACTACCCGCTGACAGCCTGATCTTTCAACTCAACGAGAGCGATGTAACCCAGCAATTGAATGTCGCGAAAGAGTTCCTAGACGGCCTCAAGGCGCTGGGCAGCCTCAGCTCTATTAGTAACTTTGGCTGCTCCCTCAATCCATTCCGGACCTTGCAACACATCCATTGTGAACACGTGAAGGTACACGGCTCTTTCACCCAGGATATTCAAGACAACAACGAGAGCCCTGAAGCGCTTAGCAACCTCATCAAAGAATTAATGACACACGATAAAATCACTATTGTGCCCTTCGTTGAAAACGCCAGCGTACTCTCAACACTCTGGCAGACAGGTGTGCATTATATTCAGGGACATTACCTGCAGGCACCAGCATCCTCAATGGACTACGACTTCAACATGGATGGTTAAACATCGCACATAAAAAAACGGTCGCTGAGTTTTCGCTCAAGCGGCCGTTTTTTATGGCGCTACGTTTATTTTTTCGAGACCGCTGAGCGCCCCTCCCTGCCACCTAACACGACCCATCGACGGTCAGCCATGCAAAGGTTAGCGAGCCTCGTTGGCCGCGTCGCGATCACGAAAGCCAATTAAGTAGAGGATCGCGTCGAGGCCCAGGGTAGAAATAGACTGCTTAGCCTCGGCTTTCACCAACGGCTTAGCTCGAAAGGCAATACCCAAACCCGCAATACTCAGCATCGGTAAATCGTTCGCGCCATCCCCCACGGCGATCACTTGCTCCAGCGAAATATTCTCCTGCGACGCGATTTCTCGCAGCAACTCAGCCTTGCGCGCGCCGTCAACAATCGTGCCCTCTACCTCACCGGTCACTTTTCCATCGACGATAGGCAGCTCATTGGCATAAACGTAGTCAATGCCTAGCTTCTCCTGCAGGTAACGCCCAAAGTAATTAAAGCCGCCCGAAAGAATCGCCGTTTTATACCCAAGGTGCCTAAGGGTTGAAATCAGGTGTGCCGCGCCTTCCGTTATTTTAAGCTGTTCAGCAATACCCGCCAAAACACTTTCGTCCAGCCCCTTCAACAAAGCCATGCGACGCCTGAAACTTTCATTAAAGTCCAGCTCACCACGCATCGCCGCCTCTGTAATCGCCACTACCTGGTCACCCACCCCGGCGGCTTTGGCCAACTCGTCAATGACCTCCGCTTCAATTAGGGTTGAGTCCATATCGAAACACACCAAGCGGCGATTGCGTCGGTACACATTGTCCTCCTGGAAGGCGACATCAGCATCAAGACTGCTCGATAGCTCCATGAAATCACTGCGTAAAGCCGTCATATCCAGCGGCGTACCTCGGGCCGAAAACTCTACGCACGCTTTGCTTTGCGGGCTTTCAGCCCCCAACTCAACACGCCCTGAAAGGCGATTAATATTATCGATATTGAGGCCGTGCTTGGCGGCAATACTGGTTACGGCTGAGATCTGCCCCGCCGTAATGCTGCGCGACAGCAAGGTCACAATATGACGCGCCTTTCCCTGCTGCGCTACCCACGAGCCATAACTGTCTTCGGTAATGGGCTGGAAGCGCACCCGCATTTCCAGCTCGTGCGCCTTAAACAGCACATCCTTCAACACGGGTGAAGACTCGTGAGCCAGCGGGATTTCCACCAGCACCCCCAGCGTCAGGTTGTCGTGTATCACCGCCTGACCGATATCGAGAATATTCGCCTCATACTGCGCCAAGATAGAAGTGATGGCGGAGGTCACACCAGGCTTGTCTGCACCGGCAATATTAATCAACAAAATTTCTTTCACACTGGCTTCCCGTGTTTGGTCGCAAACTGTAGATCGGCTCGTGCGAAGAGGCGACAATACAGCCCACGCACTAAAGGCCGCTATTATAGCTTTACTAAGCCTTCAGGCTGAAATACTCTCTGAATAAATCCTCCGTCGCACAAAACATCACGTCCGCCCGACGCCACACACCTGCTATTCGGTAATCGGGCATGACTAGGAAACGCGCGACGGGCACCGTACAATCCCTGACTGTGGGCAGCCTAAGCTTACCCTGCAGCGTCCGAAAGGCTCCAGCCCCATGCTTGCTTCAATTCTTCATCGCGGGCTTCCCATCGCTCAGCGGCTCTGGCGCTCACCTCTTTTTTTAATAGGGCTCACTGGTCTCACGGTCCTACTGCTGTCCCACACGCTGCAACAACAACAACAGCAACAGCTACTCGATACCCGCACGCAACACTACGGCGAGGCTTTAACACGCTTAGCGGCCCGCCAAGCTATAGACGCCACGCTTAACCACGACCTGGTCAGCCTGCAAGTCGCTATGCAGGACATCACACAGAATCCACACCTGCTCAGCGCGACCATTCACGATGTCGAAAACCGCTTGCTGGTTCAAGCGGGCAGCTCCCCCAATTTAAGCCCGAACAACCGCCCGAGTGACTACCGCAGCTACACCTCACCCATCACACTGCACGACAGCGTGGCGGGGTATGTGACCGTTACTATTGACATCAACGCCATCTATCAACAACAAGATGAAGCTTGGCTACTGGCCTTAGCCGCGCTGTTTATCAGCCTTATCGGCTGGTGCCTGCTCAACCATACGGACGCTGAGTCCAACACGGGAAACCCACCCAAACAGACACCTCAAAGCGCTGAGTTACCACAACGCCATACCAGCCAGAAGAGCGACGCGCAGGTCAATTTACTGCTGCAGAGCTACAACCTAAACACACTGAACAAACAACTCAGTGGCAGTAAGCGAGAACACCTATTCAAGCAACTAGAACGCCAACTGAGCGGTATTAACACGCTCTATAACGGCCAGATCATCGAAGCTTCAGGGCAACAGCTGATGATCAAGTTCAGCGACACTGACTCCAGCAACGCCTGCTTTCGCGCCATTTGCGCCGCACAGCTGTTATTTCAACTGCAAGCCGATGTCAGCGGCCTACAGTTGGAGTACAGCGCGGCGGTGGTTCCCAGTGAAGACAGTAAACTGCTGAGCGAACAGATGCGCTACAGCGCATTGCTGTACCAAGCGCAAACACAGCTGCAAGCGCAAAAAAGCCAACGCTTAGTCCTCAACGCTCAACACCAAGGCGGCAGCCAACTGGAACAGCGATTACAACTGCAACCCATCGACAACAGCGATTGGCTAGAAGTGGAAGCACTGCAGCCCAGCTATCAGGCACTGCTCGACAAACAGGTTAAACAGCTTCAGCAGATGTTCGGTGACAACGGGGAGACCTCCGGCTAACATCTACAGCGGACAAGAATCGGGTAGAACGCTAACGACCGGCGTAAACTCAAAGAGCAAACGACTGCAACACCACATACACCAACGAGCCACCACCATGGACCTAAGCGATCTGTTTATTATATTTATATTTGTCTTGATAGGTATTTTACTGTGGCAAAACGCAGGCTTGCGCGAACGCGCGCTGTCGCTAGCGGCGCAACACTGCCGCACTCAAGAAGTACAGCTGCTGGACGAATCGATTGCACTGATGGGAATAGGTTTTTACCGCGATAAGCGCGGCAATGTCAGCCTCAGCCGCCGCTATGAATTCGAATTCACGTCGACAGGAGAGCAACGCTACAAGGGCCGTCTGAGGCTGAGTGGGCGGAGATTGATCGAGGCATCACTCGACCCACATCGCATGACAGAAGGCCATGAAGCGGCGGCGCAAGCTCCACCAAAGCACAACAGAGACCGCTCACACTTACGAGGGCTATAGGATTTCAATACGGCGAAAACTCCAGCGCCGTTATTGCAAGCCGACATAGTTAGCGATTTCAAATACGTCAGGCTTACCCTCTTCATGCCCAAAGTAACAAACTTCCTCTTTCGCATCGCCGTCGTAGACACCTAAGACGAAGTCACATTTGTGTTCTTTAGCGAGGGAGAACAAAAAACGCAGCGGTTCTTTTAGTCCGGCTGTTTTACGCACCTGAATATTAATACCGAGCACAGCGTAGAGCCCACCATCGCGCTCATCCAGTAAGTGCGCCCCCGTATCCTTCTCCTCCACCCAAGCACTGATGGCTGAGGCAATCGGAGCGCCAACGCTTTGTAGGTCTTCACTTTCAACCTGGATGAAAATATTAAACATTACATTCATGTGCGTCGGCCTATCCGCTTAAAGGAGAGTTATCTTCTGGGCGCGTATTGTACTGACTTTCATCGCCAAGGTAAGGCGATTATGAAAAAGACAAACGCCTCACAACATCCTGAACGCCACGTCTTCACACTTCTTTAAGTGTAGTTAGGTGGAGCAGAAGCACCCGACAAGATAACCTGTACTGAATAATAAATAAGGATCATAAGTTATGAACACATCGACTGAAGCTCGCCTGAGCCGCCTAGAGGCTATCGAATCGATCAAACAACTGAAAGCACGCTACTTTAACGCCTGCGACAAAAAAGACAGTGAGCGTATGCGCAACTGCTTTGCTGAGGGAGAAGTACACATCGACTATGGCGCGATTGGCTGCTTCACCCACCGGGATGGCCTCATTGATATATTCGAAAAGATGGGCGGCGGCGATAACATTATTGACTTGCACCACGGCCAAAACGCCGAAGTAGAGGTACAAGATGCAACGCACGCACGCGCAGACTGGGGCCTATTTTATTACCAAATAGATACCAAGACCCAACAGCTAAGTCAGCTGGGCGGACACTACCAAGACGAATATCAATGCATAGAGGGGCAGTGGAAAATTAGCAGTACTATTTTTAGAGTCCATTCAAGCTATATCGCCAAACTCGCCGATGGCGATCAAGCGCTGCAGCTGCAAGTACTGTTTGCCGGTGGCCAGCCCATGGTTTAACAAAACTATCAGGTGATTAACAGTGTCCAACAAAGACATACTCATCTTTACTTAGCTTGAGCCAAGTTAATTCTCAATCACCTAGAATGAGTCTTGTACACATTGCAGACATCATCAACATTGAGGAAAGACCCATGGCCATATACAGCTTACTCTACATCAGCGCTTTAACACTATTAGCCATCATCGCGAAAGACGACCTCACCCCAGCTCTGTGCTCTGACACAAAAGACTGAGACAAGCTCGGTGCTACCCACCGAGCCGTCCTAGCTCTGCTGCGGTGCAGCTTTACGCAGCATAATATAAGTAGCACCCAGCCCGCCGTGGTGCTGCTGAGCACTGTGGAACGCTTGTACAGCATCAAACTGCGGCAGCCAATGTGCTAGGCAACTCTTCAATAGCGCGGGTTCTTCACGGCCCTCACCTATACCATGACTCACCAGCACGTAGCGCAACCCGTAGCCGAGCGCGTCCAGTATGAAATCGCTCACGGCCTTACGCGCCTCCTCAACCGAGTGCTGATGTAAATCTAAGCTAGCCTCCATTGCATACTTACCCATACGCAGGTTTCGAAAAACACCGTGCTGTATACCTGGCCTTTGAAAATGAAGCACACTCTGAGGGGTCACCCGCTCAATGTATTGGCCGGAGAGCATATTACTGTCAACCACACCCCGCTCTTGAGCTCCTCGGCGGCGAGCTTCAAGCGACAAAGGGATCGCGCTTTCGGTACTTAACCTTACGCGCACTTCATGCTTTAGGGGTTTCACATCACCCATGGCTTGGGCAAAGGTATCTTCATCATCGAGGTCAGGCATAACGTCTCCTAGGCCCGGCATTATACCGTCACATCAGCAGACACCAAACTGAATGAAGCGAATATCGAGGGTTAACCGATTACCGGAATGAAATGATATGGTCTGCCGACAGTTTAATAAGACACTGAGTCGCACGACCATTGAGGTTAATCGCCTGCAACCGGCAGGTTTCGCCAAATTGGCGACGCGCCATTTTAAGCAGATTTAACCCCGTGCGATCAACGTAGAGAGTGTTTCGAAAATCAATACTAATACGCTCTGACTGAACCCCTCCAAGCGCTTCCAACTGCTCCAAAAACTGTTCTGCCGCACTCACGTCAAACATCTCTGGTAACGACAGCGTGGTTAAGCGATCAGGGTTTGCACAACGAGCAGCCAACGACATAAGCTCAATCCTTATTCCATACAGCGCGGTTAAAAAAACCGACACCCTTCAGTATAGGAATAGAAGGAAGACAAACAAGCCAGCAGTTATCACGTTTAAGGCTGAGCAATAATCTGCTCATAACAAAAATGATAACTACAAAGCGGTAATATCGACCACAGCGGCACCGTAGTGGCTTTTAAATACCTCCGGCATACGCCTAGGTCGGCCACTTGATATCTCAATACAGACTAACTGCCAGCGCGCCCTAAGTAGCGTTACGCCATCGCTTACGCGCACCAACTGAAAACGCCGCTCCATCGTCAGTCGATCGTCGCTGCCCGTCAGCCAAGTGGCGGCACGCAGTGGCTCACCCAGATAAGCCGCCGCACAGTAGTCGTACTCTGAACGCCGAATCACCATCGCTCGATCCAGCGCATGATAAGCCTGCATATCTAGCCCCAGCGCAACAGAGTGCTGCCAGCCAATATCTTGGCACCAATTGACATACACGCCGTTATTGACATGCTGAAGTCCGTCGATGTGTTCTTCAGCGGCCTTAAAGTCCATCAAAAATGGCTTGGGGTAGTCCCACACGTCAGTCATTCTTAAATCCATCCTCTGCGGCCATGGCCCGCCTTGGTCATTTTAAAATAAGTGAGACAGCCAACACCAACACCAACCCCTACCGCACCATCAGCAAGGGCCATGCTCGAGCGCCTAAACCCTATCAATTACCGCGCAGTATCGCACACACGTATAGCTGGAGAGCAGACACCTAAATGCCAAATACAAAAAAGGCGCCTCAGCGCCTTTTTTGCATCACAATGTCAGATGGTAAAACTAACGGTTCAGGCGACCATCGACCAAGTTATCCACAACCGCGGGGTCAGCCAGAGTCGAAGTATCGCCTAGGCTGTCGAGTTCGTTCGCCGCCACCTTGCGCAGAATACGGCGCATAATTTTACCCGAGCGCGTCTTAGGTAGCCCGGGTGCCCACTGAATCCAGTCGGGGCGTGCGATGGCACCAATTTCCTGCACACATAGATTTACCAACGCTTTTTTCAGTTCATCCGTGCCGTCAACGCCTGCCATCGGTGTGACATAACAATAAATACCCTGCCCTTTAATGGCATGCTCACAGCCCACTACCGCGGCCTCAGCAATCTGCGGGTGCAACACCAACGCGCTCTCGATTTCGGCGGTACCCATCCGGTGACCCGAAACATTGAGAACATCATCCACGCGACCAGTGATCCAGAAGTAACCGTCTTCGTCGCGACGCGCGCCGTCACCGGTAAAGTAGTAACCAGGGTAGGTTGTATAGTAGGTATCAATGCAACGCTGATGGTCGCCGTAGACGCTGCGAATCTGGCTCGGCCAAGAACTCTTAATCGCTAGGCTGCCCTCGCAAACACCCTCTACCTCTTTGCCATCACCGTCCAAAATAACCGGCTCAACACCAAAGAAAGGCACGGTGGCCGAGCCCGGCTTTAGCGCCGTCGCACCCGGCAGCGGCGTCAACATATGCGCGCCAGTTTCGGTCTGCCACCAAGTATCGATGATTGGGCAACGGCCTTCGCCAATGACGTTGTAGTACCACTGCCAAGCCTCTGGATTAATTGGCTCGCCTACCGTGCCTAACAGACGTAGCGACTGCCGCGACGTGCCTTTGACGAAGTCGTCACCAGCGCCCATCAGCGCACGAATAGCCGTCGGCGCCGTGTAGAAAATATTCACTTTATGCTTGTCGATTACCTGCCAGCAACGCGAGGCATCAGGGTAGGTGGGCACGCCTTCGAACATGAGGGTGATGGCCCCGTTGGCCAGCGGACCGTAGACGATGTAGCTGTGACCTGTGACCCAACCGACATCGGCGGTACACCAGTAAACATCGCCCTCATGGTAGTCAAATACGTACTTATGCGTCATGGCCGTCTGCAGCAGGTAACCAGCCGTGGTGTGCAACACCCCTTTAGGCGTGCCGGTCGAACCAGAGGTATAAAGAATAAACAGTGGGTCTTCGGCGCCCATGGCTTCAGCCGGACAACTCTCACTCGCGGCGGCGGTTGCCTCGCTGTAATCAAGATCTCGGCCTTCCACCCAATCGACATCAGCTCCCGTACGCTTAAACACCAAACACGTATGTACATCTGGGCAACCGGCTAAGGCTTTATCAACATTGGCTTTTAGCGGAACTTTCTTTGTACCGCGCAGGCCTTCATCGGCGGTGATCAATACCTGACAGTCCGAATCGAGAATGCGCCCTTTCAACGCGTCGGGGGAGAAACCACCAAAGACCACCGAATGCACCGCCCCTATACGCGTACAAGCCAGCATAGCGTAAGCGGCCTCCGGCACCATCGGCATGTAGATGCACACACGATCGCCTTTTTTAACACCTCGACCTTTCAACACATTGGCTAAACGGCATACCTGTTCGTGCAACTCACGGTAGGTTATGTTTTTAGAGTCAGCGGGGTCATCGCCCTCCCAGATGATGGCTGTTTGATCGGCACGCGTTGCCAAGTGACGGTCGATACAGTTCACGCTGACGTTGAGTTCAGCGCCCTCAAACCAACTGGCGGTACCGGCGTGAAAATCAAATTCGCGAATATTGGTGGCCGGTTTGGAAAAACTAAGGAACTGCTCGGCCTGTTCAGCCCAAAAAGCATCGGGTTCACGAATCGAACGCTGGTACATAGCGTCGTAGTCACCCTTGTTAATCAATGCGCGTTTAGCTACGGATTCCGGCACTGGGTAAGTTTGGACCTCAGACATAAAAATCTTCCTTTGCGGTTTTTATCATTATCGCCAGACATCCTAATACAACGTTGTCTCGAGTGGCAACCTAAGCGTGAAAAAGCTTCTACAACCCACAGAGAATCCCAACGGAGCGCCTCACAGCCGGTTCCAGACATATAAGCTAAGGTTATACCGCTTTCCCCGCCCACTGAAGGGCCAAAGGCGACAATCCTTGCTAAAATATCCAATCACCTCAGCCTAGGGACACCATGACTCTATTTAAAATTCTCGGCCTGCTCGCCATCGCCCTAGTCGTGATTATTCCGCTGCTTGAACGCTATGCCCCACAACCAGGCGAAGCGAAAGTCAGGCGTATTAGCCGCTGGATCCTGCCGCTGTGCGCCAGCCTGATTCTACTGCAGCTACTGCTTCATTGGTTCGCCTAAGCCCAGAATTCCCACTTCTGCCGCCTTTGGCCAGAGCTCAGGTGGAAAACGCGTACAGGACCTGCGTTTGTTAATGGACAGTGTAGAGAGGTGGCTGCTCAGCGCCCTTTTTGGGGTGCCATTCGTATGGGAATTGGTGCCAATGCTGTCTTGGTGTTAAAGCTGAGGGTTACGGGCTGCGGGGAAACGCTTGCTGCTGGCAGCGGATGGAAATATAAGAAAGAGCGGTGCTAGACATCATGTCTAGGCCCTTACAATTAACACGCACACAAAAGGCGAGCCTATGGCTCGCCTTTTTTACAGAGGTAATGCCCGTGCTAGATCATCTGCGCTCAAACGACAGGTTGTCGATCAATCGAGCGCCGTCAGTAAACATCGCCCCCAGCACCGTCAACTGCATGTCATCCACTGCCGCTGGCTGCAGTGTTTTGCTGTCGCTGATACTAAAGTAATCCAGGCGAAAGCCCGCCGCTTCAATCCTCTCATGCGCCTCAAGCTGCAACTGATCAAAATCCACACGACCCGCCTCAACCTGCTCACGCACCCAGTTAAGACTCTGATTCAACACCGATACCTTAGGACGCTCCGCCGGCGTGATAAAGCCATTGCGTGAGCTCATGGCCAGACCATCACTTTCGCGATGAATCGGCGCCGCTATAATTTTTACCGGCATGCACAGGTCTTCGACCATGCGTCGAATCACCGCTAACTGCTGGTAATCCTTAAGCCCGAATACGGCTTCATCCGGCTGCACAATATTAAATAATTTGGAGACCACCGTAGTAACCCCCTCAAAGTGCCCTGGACGGCTAGCACCACAAAGGACGTCGGTCATGGTCGGGCAAATAACACGCGTTTGCGTATCGAGGCCGTTGGGGTACATCTCGCGATCGTCAGGGTGGAAAAGGTAGTCACAACCGACGTCGCGCAGCTTCTGACTGTCGACCTGAAAGGTGCGGGGATATTTATCCCAGTCTTCATTCAACCCAAACTGTAAACCGTTCACAAAAATCGAGCAGACGACTATGTCGCAGGTCTGCTGAGCGATTTTCACCAGCTCGAGATGGGCGGCATGCAGGTTGCCCATGGTGGGCACAAAACCAATACGCTTACCGGCTAAACGCTCTTGTTTTAAGGATTCGCGGAGCGAAGCAATATGATGAAACACTTGCATAGAATTATTCCTCAACGATCACTCTTGCACACGGACTCCGACAGTCCGAAATGGTATCGGCTAAACAGCTCGACACATGTACAAGTGACACCAAAACAGTGGCGGCGGCGATAATACCGCCACGCGGGTAAAAGAACAGCAAAAACGTCAGAAGCCGTCGTCCATTGAATTAAAGTAGTCTGGCGCAAGATTTTCAAATCGCGTGTATTTACCCACAAACGCGGCTTTATCGATGCCAATCTCACCGTTACGCTGCTTACCGGTAATCAACTCGGCGATGCCTTTATCTGGGCTGTCCTCGTTGTAATAATCATCACGGTAGATGAACAAAATAATATCGGCATCCTGCTCAATGGCACCCGACTCTCGTAGGTCCGAGTTCATAGGCCGTTTGTTGGGGCGCTGCTCCACACCTCGGTTAAGCTGCGACAGGGCAATCACTGGGCATTCGTATTCTTTCGCCAAGGCTTTTAACGATCGCGATATTTCAGAAATTTCCTGCGTACGGCCTTCACTTTTACCCGCCACGGTCATCAACTGCAGGTAATCGAGCATGATCATCGCTGGCTTGGCCAGGGATTCCAATTCATCAAGCGTCTTATTCGGGTGCTTCTGTTGCAAAGCGATCTGATGCCCTCGCGTCACTCGCTTTACCCGTGCGCGAACATCCTGCGGTGTCAAACCGGGGGTGTCATCAATAAACAGTGGTTTGTCTTTCAACTTCGCCACCGCAGCAGAAAGTTTTGGCCAATCCTCTTCGGTCAAAGAACCATCGCGCAACTTTCCCGCATCAATACGCCCAATCGAGGAGAGCATACGCATCACCAAAGAGTCGGCTGGCATCTCCATACTGAACACCAACGTCGGCTTTTCCTGACTCATCAGCGCCGCCTCGACGAAGTTGAGCGCTAGCGCAGTTTTACCCATAGAAGGACGTGCAGCGAGAATGATCATCTCACCTGGCTGCCAACCGGAAGTACGCTTATCCAGCTCATCCAACCCTGTGGATAAACCAGTAATACCGGCATCGGAGCGAAAGCGCTCATCGATCTTCTCAACCGATATTTTCAACAGTGCGTTTACGTCAAGGAAGCCGCCCTCTTTTGGACGGTCTTCGGCGATCTCAGACACGCGTTTTTCAGCCAACTGCAACAGATCATCTGAATCGAGACCCGCGGGGTTGTGACTGGAACGGGTAATTTCATTCGCGGCACCAATCAGCCGACGCAGGGTCGCTCGCTCGCGAATGATTTTTGCGTAAGCGCCAATATTGGCAGCACTAGGAGTTTGGCTGGCCATCTCCATCAGATACGCCAAGCCCCCAACGCTGTCGAGCGTTTGATGGCGATTGAGCTCTTCTGACAGGGTAATCACATCCAGCGGCTGCCCGGCCTCAGACAGCTTCGTCAGCATGCGATAGATTTCACGGTGGCTTTCTCGGTAGAAGTCTTCTTCCGAAATCGTTTCAGCGACATTATCAAAGCGCTGATTGTCCAGCATCAAGCCGCCGATTACAGCCTGCTCCGCCTCAATAGAGTGGGGCAGCGAGCTATTTTCAGAGGCGCCACTTGCAGCGGCAAGGTCTTGCGGGAAGTCAGATTCGAAAGCTTCAGACATCAATCATTCCAAGATCAGTAGGGTCAATCCACGAAAGGAAAAAAATAAGGAGCCTAGTGTATGCCGGTGTTGGCATTTAGCCAATATGCGGAGCGCGCTTTGGGCCACAGAAGAACCATTTTCATCAAGCTAAAACGCAAATCGGGCGCCACTCGATGCGCCACCAAACGAAGTTTGGCCTTGCATCGAGCGCGCCCGACTTTTACTGAACCTATTACAGTTCAGTATTGGCATTTATTAACCAAAGCTAATAATGCCAGCTGGTACGTTGAGTGCAGAGCACTCAACCAAGCCAACCTTCAAACTACATTACACAACAGCTATTACAGCAACCTTAACGGCCTGAATAACGTCAGAATGCACCTGAACATTTACTTCGTACTCACCCAAATCACGCAGAGTACCTTCTGGCAGCTTAACTTCAGCCTTAGATACTTCAACGCCAGCAGCTGTAATAGCAGTAGCCAGGTCGCGAGCACCCAAAGAACCGAACAGCTTGCCTTCATCGCCAGCAGTCGCTTCGATGGTTATTACTAGCTCAGCCAGAAGTGCAGCACGAGCTTCAGCTGCGGTCTTCTTCTCTGCCGCAGCAGACTCTAAATCAGCGCGGCGAGTTTCAAACTCAGCGATGTTAGAAACTGTTGCAGAAATAGCCTTGCCTTTTGGCAGCAGGAAGTTACGACCGTAACCAGATTTCACAGAAACCTGATCGCCGATAGTACCCAGCTTGCCTACTTTTTCGAGCAGAATAACGTTCATATCGTTAATCCTCTAAAGTTTAAATGTGTACTCATCAACCCTACTTGGGTTGAATGCGTGCACGAAAGTTTGTCCACGTATCCATTACAGCCAATGTCACTAACAGCACCGTTAACGGGCTGAACAGCAACAACGCTATATAAAACAACACCAACCATTGCCCACTGATTACTCGAACCTTCACCGTGTGGTGAACAATTGCAATGCCAACTAACAAAAGCGGCAAGGCAAATAAGCTCGACCATGTCTGGTAATCGCCGCCCTGTGACCAGCAGTAAATTACCGCGGCAAAGCTAGCGACACCCTGTATCGGATTCAGTCGCAACTGGTGGAACTCTTGCTGAAAACCACCCGGGTTATACAGCGTCGATTGCCACCAGCGGGCCAACACTATGCTCAACATCGCATTAACTGCGATGGCGTAGCTCACCAGACCGATAATAAAACCATCACCGGGTAAGGCCGTAGCCTGTTCGGTGCTGGCTTCAGTCTGAATCTGCTTGAGGATATCCCCCAACGCTTCAGTGATGCCTGCAACTAAGTCCGGCACAAGCTGCGCGAGTAACAGACCAGATAAGGTGCTCAAGGCAACCAACCCCATAAGGGCTCTGGACCAATCGTTACCACTGCGCAGCAGCAGTGCGACCCAATAGGTCGTCAGTAGACCCGCAACCGTAACCAGCGCCATAAATGGCCCTAGGTCACTCACCACAAAAGTGACTAATGCGGGTAACAGTGCCCAAAGGAGAATGATCACTCCGTCGAACACACCGCGTCGCAAAGTTACCAATGCAACAGCGGCTGGGCTAATCAGTGGAAACCAGCTCCCAAGGAGGGCAACCACCGAGGCCGGCGCGCGGCCACGCATAATAAATTCAGCTAAGGCGCGCACTGTTGTTTCTATTACTCGTGGCTGTCAGTGTACGGCAGCAAAGCGATGTAGCGAGCGCGCTTAACAGCGGTAGCCAGCTGACGCTGATACTTTGCTTTAGTACCTGTGATACGGCTAGGTACAATCTTACCGGTTTCTGAAACGTAACCTTTCAGGGTATCCAGATCTTTATAATCGATCTGCTTTACGCCTTCAGCGGTGAAACGGCAGAACTTACGACGACGGAAAAAACGAGCCATGGTAGAACTCCTTACGCTTCATCAGCTTTGGTTTCAGTCGGAGCAGCTTCTTCAGATTTCTCTGCAGGGGCTTCCTCACGACGTGGAGCACGTTCAGCGCGGCTGTTCTTGCGCTCACGGCTTTCTTTTTCGGCCTTCTGAATTGGCGACTCTTCAGTCACGGCTTCATCCAAACGAATAACCAAGTTACGCAGCACGGCGTCGTTGTAACGGAAGTTAGTAGTCAGCTCACCAAGAGCCTCATCCGTACACTCAACGTTCATAAGAACGTAATGTGCTTTGTGAATCTTGTTGATGGAATAAGCGAGGTGACGACGACCCCAGTCTTCAAGACGATGAACAGAACCACCGCAATCTTTAACTGTGGCGGTGTAACGCTCAACCATACCAGCAACTTGCTCGCTCTGGTCAGGGTGCACCAGGAATACGATTTCGTAATGACGCATATTTGCTCCTTACGGGTTTAAGCCTTCCGACGTTAATGTCGATAAGGCAAGGAGGACACGAACAAATACCCTTGCTGAGCAGCTCTCCGAAGAGATATTGTTCAACGTTATAACGGATAAAGCTTGAGCCATATTAGGGGCGCCGAATTCTAGGGGGTTTACCCATAAAATGCAAGAACCGGATACGCGCAGCCGACCGCGCACCCCACTCAACGTCAATAGCGCGACATTCAAACCAAAATAAAGCCTCGCCAATCGTTTACAATAATGACCCAAATGCAGCACAACCGAGAAACGCCATGAAGATCTGGGTCGACGCAGACGCCTGCCCCAAGCCAGTCAAAGAGATCCTCTACCGCGCGGCTAGCCGCACTAAGATAGAGACCATCCTCGTTGCAAACCAGTCCCTGAGCACACCTAACTCGCCCTTTATCCGGTCAGTACAAGTGCCGGGCGGCTTTGATGTGGCCGACAACTACATCGTCCAACATTGCGAACCCAACGATGTCGTCATTACCCAGGACATCCCACTGGCCGCCGAAGTAGTTGAAAAAAAGACCCACGCCATCAACCCACGCGGTGAGCTCTACACCCCAGCCAACATCAAACAGCGGCTGGCCATGCGCGACCTAATGGAAGAACTTCGCTCCACAGGCCAGGCCAGCGGCGGCCCAAAAAGTTACTCGCATACCGACCGACAAGCGTTTGCCAACAGCCTTGATCGCCTGCTGGCCAAAGCCCTGCGAGCCAGCCAAAGCCAACCTCCCGCCAAGACCCCACTGGATTAATTCACCTTCGGACGAAACAGCACTACCACTACAATCGTTTTGCCCGTATAATTCGCGCCCCTTTTGGGACCACTGGCTAGACGCCCCTTTATCCGCAGCAGCGCGCTACATCCGTATCAATAGGCAAACACCTATCTATTTAGACCCACCGCAAGCAAAAGCGGTTGGATCGGACTGCGCTTTCACTCTGCTCTGGACAGCCCTCACGGGCACGGACTGCTAGGCTTAAGCCATTGCCCCTGACGCTGCACCGCTCCGAGAACCATTGAGCCGTGCTAACACTAGGCCAGCTAGTAGAGCAGACTGTTTAAGATCCACTGCGCCGAGATAGCCAGCCCCAATAGAGATACAGATTCCATGTCCAACGAAGAAAACACCACCAACAACGCCAGCGATGCCACACCTGCAACGCCGGCCACAACCGCAGCGCCGGAAGCACCCAGCATTCGCTTTGCCGACCTCGGTTTGTCAGCTCCTGTATTGAAGGCCGTTGAAAAAATCGGTTACGAGACGCCCTCGCCGATTCAGGCAGAAAGTATTCCGCACCTGCTGGCCGGCAAAGACATCCTCGGCACCGCGCAGACTGGTACCGGTAAAACCGCCGCCTTCGCCCTGCCGCTGCTGAGCACCATCGACGTGAAAGCCAGCAAACCGCAGGTATTGGTTCTGGCGCCAACACGCGAACTGGCCATACAGGTTGCCGAAGCCTTCCAGAGCTACGCATCTGAACTGAAGAACTTCCACGTGCTACCAATCTACGGCGGTTCCGACTACCGTGGCCAGATCCGCTCGCTTGAGCGTGGCGTACAGGTTGTTGTCGGTACCCCAGGTCGCGTTATGGACCACCTCAAGCGCGGCACCCTTAAGCTCAACGAGTTGAAGGCTGTGGTACTTGATGAAGCCGATGAAATGCTGCGTATGGGTTTCATCGACGACGTAACTTGGATTCTGGATCAAACCCCAGAGCAGCGTCAGGTTGCCCTCTTCTCTGCAACCATGCCACGCGAAATTCAAAAAGTTGCCAACACCTACCTGAGCAACCCTGAGATCGTTAAGATCGCAGCCAAGTCGCAGACAGTAGACAGCATCTCCCAGCACTACTGGCTGGTACGTGGCGCCAACAAGCTTGACGCCTTGACCCGCATCCTTGAAGTCGAAGACTTCGATGCCATCATCATGTTCGTGCGCACCAAGACCGCCACCGCAGAACTGGCTGAAAAGCTGGAAGCGCGTGGTTACTCAACGTCTGCACTGAATGGCGATATGAGCCAGCAATTGCGTGAACGCGCCATTGAGCGACTGAAGAACGGCAAGATCGACATCATCATCGCCACCGACGTTGCCGCTCGTGGTATTGATGTTAAGCGTGTTAGCCACGTGATCAACTACGACATTCCGTACGACACAGAAGCTTACGTACACCGCATCGGCCGTACTGGCCGCGCCGGCCGTACCGGTAAAGCGATCCTGTTCGTTGCACCACGCGAGCAGCGTATGTTGCACAGCATCGAGCGCGCCACCAACTCGAAGATCGAACGCCTTGAACTGCCCTCTAAAGCTATGGTGGCCGACAAGCGTATCACCCAGTTTAAAGAGCAGATCTCTCAGGCCATCGAAGGTCAGGAACTGGACTTCTTCCGTGAGCAGATCGTTGCCTACGCCGAAGAAACTGCAGCCGAGCCTTTGGATATAGCCGCAGCCTTGGCCTTTATGGCACAGTCCGAGAAGCCACTACTGCAACCGAAAGACATTGTCGAAGACAAGCCTTTCCGTGAGCGCGAAGAGCGTGGCAACCGTGATCGCGACCGTGACCGTGACCGTGGCGAACGCCGCCCACGTCGCGAACGCGACGAAAACATGGACACCTACCGTATCGAGGTTGGCCACAACAACCACGTCAAGCCAGGTGACATTGTTGGTGCAATCGCCAACGAAGCTGACATCGACAGCGGCAACATTGGCCACATCCGCATCCGCGATGACTTCTCCCTGATCGACCTACCAAAGGGCATGCCAGAGAAGCTGTTGGAGCACCTGCAGAAGGTTCGCGTACGCAACCTACCAATCCAGATTTCTCTGGACAAGGGCGGCCCAAGCGGTGGCGGCGATGACCGTAAAAAGTCATTCAAGCCACGCAACGACAACCGCGGCGATCGCCGTGGCCCAAGCAAGCCACACCGCGGTAACCGCGACTGATGGCAACACCGCTAGGCAGCTAACCGCCTAACCTTAAAAACCGACCCTGCCCATGCAGCGTCGGTTTTTTTATGTACAGGATGTACGGTATGCCGCGGGCGCAGGGATGCGCAGGAGCGGCTATGTACAGGATGTACGGTATGCCGCGGGCGCAGGGATGCGCAGGAGCGGCTATGTACAGGATGTACGGTCTTTTTTTGCTCCTAAAAAAGAGACACCCCCCACAATTTATGCCCCCAGCACCTCAAGCCAACAACACCAAACCCAAGGCACAAAAAAGCCCGCCCTCATTTCTTGAGGACGGGCCTTTCAACAGCCTCGCATTAGCCAGCAGTGTTAATCACGAGTCCGACTGCGATCCGCAGGGGTAAACAACTGCTTGAGCATATATACCCTGAAGTCATCCGCGTAGGGCTGATCAGCCAGCGCCCGCTCCATACACAACAACCAAGCATCACGCTCAGGCGAACCTATCGCCAAGTGAGCATGGGCACGGGGAATCGCAATAGGGCCATACTTTTCACGGTACAACTTAGGGCCACCCAACCAACCACAGAGAAAACGCGCCAGCTTATCAATCGATTCCTGCTGACCCTGCGGGTGCATCGCACGAATCACCTGCGCCTGAGGCAAGCTATCCATGTAGCCATAAAAGCTAGCCGACAGCGCCTGCAACCCTTCAAATTCACCGGCGGACAGAAAGGAGTTATCCTGCTCGCCATACGGCTTTACTGGCGTAACCACATCGACACTCATTACAGAGCCCGCTGACGCACAGCTTCAAACAGACAAACGCCGGTCGCAACCGAAACATTCAAACTACTTACCTCGCCCGCCATTGGGATTTTGATGAGGCCATCGCAACCCTCACGCGTCAGGCGACGCATGCCCTTCTCCTCGGCACCCATCACCAGCGCCAACGGCCCCTTGAGCTCACCTTGATACACCGTACCTTCAGCCTCACCAGCGGTGCCGATAATCCACACACCCAGCTCCTGCAACTTCTTCAGTGTGCGCGCCAGGTTGGTGACGGGCACATAGGGCAGCGTCTCAGCGGCGCCGCAGGCCACCTTACGAGCAATCGCCGTAAGACTCGCCGAGTTATCCTTAGGCGCAATCACCGCGTGCACTCCGGCCGCTTCGGCGCTGCGCAAACAGGCACCTAGATTATGCGGATCGGTAACGCCATCAAGCACCAACAAAAAAGGCGCCTCCGTGAGCCCCTCAATCAAATTCATCAAGAAACCCTCATCGTGCAACTCACCCGGGAAAGTGTAAGCCGCCACACCCTGATGACTGCCTTCGCCGGCGAGCTTTTCCAGCTCTTTCTTCTTAACCGTACGCACCTTGATGTCTTGCTTGGACGCCGACGCCAACACTTTCTGCACACGCTGATCCTGACGACCCTCGAGCACCAACACTTCGTTCACGCGCTGGGGTGCACTTTTCAGCAGCGCCTGCACGGAGTGCAGACCAAAAGTCACTTCTAACTTAGCCACAGTATTTTCTCTCTGATTCTGGATACGAGATCATTCTAGAACAAGCACCGCCAGTGCTGCGCCCAGAAAAACTCAATTCAACAGGGTCGCCGCCAAAAACAAAACGGCGGGCACTCACCCCATACAAAAACGGCGGGGGCTCATCCTATACAAAAACGGCGGGGCCCCTTCACAGAAGAACCCCGCCGTTTACACCATCAAGCGTTACTTAGCTATCCGCTTTAGGCTTACGACTGCGCGAACGGTTGCGGTTGCGACTGCCCGAGCGAGTCGGCTTCTTAGCCGCACCCTCGTTGCGAGGCGCATCCGAACGGCTTTCAGTGCGACCCTCGTTACGACCACGACCTGCGGAAGTATTGCGACCCGCAGAGTTGCGACCACCGCGAGCATTATCAGAGTGACCACGGCCACCA
>Ga0209081_1000051_pt1 | contig 59389 bp, 51 predicted proteins | sample GOMGulsemesocosm_4_FD_184636 | JGI IMG/M metagenome (GOLD analysis project Ga0209081, IMG submission 184636) | Methane-oxidizing microbial communities from mesocosms in the Gulf of Mexico - GOM15B Gulf of Mexico (SPAdes) (version 2) | ecosystem: Environmental > Aquatic > Marine > Cold seeps... | reverse complement strand
ACCCTGATCGCGCTATTCGCTACACCATGGAGCGCCTGCACCGCGGCCTCGATACCATCTCGGTTACGGGTAATGTATTGCGTGATTACCTGACTGACTTGTTTCCAATTTTGGAGCTCGGTACGTCAGCTAAGATGCTCTCAATCGTACCTTTGATGAAGGGTGGTGGTTTGTTCGAGACCGGTGCTGGCGGCAGTGCGCCTAAGCACGTTCAGCAGTTCGCAGAAGAGGATCATTTGCGCTGGGATTCTCTCGGCGAATTCCTAGCCATTGCTGTGTCTTTGGAGGACGTAGCGATTAAGTCAGGCAATACTAAGGCTCGCGTGCTAGCGGAGACGCTTGATTGTGCAACCGGTAAGTTGTTGAGTAATGGTAAGTCGCCATCGCGAAAAGTAAATCAGCTTGATAACCGTGGCAGTCACTTCTATTTGGCGCTGTACTGGGCAGAGGCTCTCGCGGAACAAACTCAGGATGCTGAGTTACAAGCTGTCTTTGCTAAGCTGGCGAAGGGCTTGAAAGATAATGAGCAGGCTATTGCTGAGGAACTGACAGCCTGTCAGGGTAAGCCAGTTGATATGGGGGGTTACTACAAGCCCGACCCAGAAAAGCTGGAAAAAGCGATGCGCCCAAGCGCAACACTGAACAGCTTGTTGGCCAGTGCGTAAGTTGCCTGCCATTAGTTTGGTTGTGTAATCTAAAAAACCTCATCACTATGTGATGGGGTTTTTTTTTACGTACTTCCTTGTCGCTGATAGGGCGAGCTAGAGCCGGTTAGGCGTCCATCATCTCGGCTGTTCCCGCCGTTTTTTGCTGCTCAATCGGTTCGCGAATATTGATGGCGTGCTGCCCTTTATCCGCATCGATGCAGTCAAACTGTACGACCTGCCCAGCTTTCAATGTTTTGTAGCCATCCATAATGATTGAGGAGAAGTGTGCAAATAATTCTTCGCTGCCTTCCTCGGGAAGAATAAATCCATATCCTTTGGCGTTGTTAAACCACTTTACGGTACCTGTTGGCATGCGACGTCCTTACGTGAGTTTTTTATTGTTGTTTGTTATTGTTATTTGTACTCATGTGTCGACAGCATTCTGGCTAAACCAGAGTGTTGCTTGGCCTTAAAGTGGGTTAGGCTAGATCCAACGCATATCAGGGCTAATTCAGTCCATGTAACTTAGCTTTTTTGTGCCTGTCAAGGCTTTTTAGGGTTAATCCCTGAGAAGTTACCCTAAATGATAGGCTGTTCTCCTATTCTGATGATCATGAACCTGACTAGAAATGAGTAAAGCCGCAATTATTCAACTAAGATTAAGCAAAGAAGATGCAGATGATGCCTATGAAGGTGATGGCGCCTTCGCTGTTGCTGAAGATAAGCCTCAGTTGCGACGCCCTCCTATGTATAGAGTGGTGCTGCTCAATGATGACTATACTCCTATGGATTTTGTCGTTGAGGCCCTAGAGGTTTTCTTTGACATGGGGCGGGAGCAAGCAACGAGAGTTATGCTGCAGGTACACACGGAAGGGAAGGGAGTTTGCGGTGTTTTTACCCGTGACATTGCCGAAACCAAGGCCGCACAGGTCAATCAGTTTGCCAAAGATAATGAGCAACCATTACTGTGCGAAATAGAAGTTGTCGAGGATGATGAGTAGCCTATGAATTTGGTAGTAACTGTTGCGTTAGAGGTGATAGCTAATGTTGAGTAAAGATCTTGAAGTTACCTTGAACCTTGCCTTTAAAGGGGCTCGTTCGAAGCGGCATGAGTTTATGACGGTTGAGCACTTGTTGCTGGCGCTAATAGACAACGAGTCGGCCTGCAATGTTTTACGCGCCTGCGGAGCCGACCTTAACCTATTACGCAAAGACCTTATTGAATTTGTTGATTCCACAACGCCACTTATTCCTGAAAGTGATGCTGAGCGAGAAACTCAGCCGACGCTAGGATTTCAGCGAGTCCTACAACGCGCTGTATTTCACGTTCAGTCGTCAGGTAAAAAAGAAGTCACTGGTGCCAACGTGCTCGTCGCTATTTTCAGCGAGCAGGAAAGCCAAGCGGTTTATTACCTAAAGCAGCAAAGTGTAGCTCGTATAGATGTGGTTAATTTTATTACTCACGGTATATCAAAGGTCTCTGGGCATGATGATCACAGTGATGAGTCGGGTTCTGAGTCGGGCTCTGAGTCACAGGATGAGGCCGCGATGCCCGGTGACGGTCCAAGCCCAAGCCCCTTGGATGCGTATGCAACCAACCTGAATGAGGAGGCTATGGCCGGCCGTATAGACCCACTGGTGGGGCGCGAGCATGAAGTTGAACGGGTAAGTCAAATATTGATTAGGCGCCGTAAGAATAACCCGCTGTTAGTGGGGGAGTCCGGTGTAGGTAAAACGGCGATAGCGGAAGGTTTGGCGAAGCGCATTGTGGATGGGGAGGTACCTGAGGTTCTGTTGAATAGTGTGGTTTACTCTCTGGATCTAGGCTCACTGTTGGCGGGCACTAAATATCGAGGAGATTTTGAAAAACGTTTTAAGGGATTGTTAGCAGATCTACAGAAGCAGGAGCACGCTGTTCTTTTCATCGATGAAATCCATACCATTATCGGTGCAGGCGCCGCATCTGGCGGGGTTATGGATGCCTCTAATTTACTTAAACCTTTGCTGTCTTCTGGGAAGTTACGCTGTGTAGGGTCGACCACCTTTCAGGAGTACCGAGGTATCTTTGAGAAAGACCGTGCGCTATCGCGACGTTTTCAGAAAATTGATGTGAATGAGCCAAGTGTCGATGACACCTATCAGATTTTACGGGGTTTAAAATCGCGCTATGAAGAGCATCACAAACTAAAATATACCGATCGAGCCTTACGTGCCGCCGCTGAGTTATCGGAGCGTTATATTCCTGAGCGCTTCATGCCAGATAAAGCAATTGACGTTATTGATGAGGCGGGGGCATTTCAGCGATTACGCCCAGTCAGTAAGCGCAAGAAGCAAATTGGGGTGCCTGATATTGAAGCCATAGTGGCTAAAATTGCCAGGATACCACCAAAGAGCGTTTCATCCTCAGACCGTGAACAGCTGAAAACGTTAGACAGTCGCTTGAAGGTTACCGTTTTTGGTCAGGATAAGGCGATCGATTCAATTACCACTGCCATTAAGTTGTCACGGGCAGGGTTGGGGGCTGACGGAAAACCGGTAGGCTCTTTCTTGTTTGCTGGCCCGACCGGCGTTGGTAAGACTGAGCTCTGTAAGCAGCTTGCAATGGCCATGGGCGTTGAGCTAATGCGCTTTGATATGTCTGAATACATGGAGCGTCATACCGTCTCAAGGCTTATTGGTGCCCCGCCAGGTTATGTTGGTTTTGATCAAGGGGGCTTACTGACTGATTCTGTTACCAAGCATCCGCACTGTGTTGTATTGCTTGATGAAATAGAAAAAGCGCACCCAGATGTATTCAACCTGCTTTTACAGGTTATGGATCATGGAACTTTAACCGATAACAACGGGCGCAAGGCTGACTTCCGTAACGTGGTGCTTATCATGACCACCAATGCAGGCGCTGAAGACATGAGCAGGGCTTCGATAGGCTTTACCAAGCAAGATCACAGCAGTGATGGTATGGAAGCCGTAAAGCGTATGTTTTCCCCAGAGTTTCGTAACCGCTTGGATTCCATTATTCAGTTTGAGGCGCTTGATCAGAGTGTTATTAAGACGGTGGTTGACAAGTTCCTGGTCGAATTGCAATCGCAGCTGGATGAGAAGAAGGTCATGCTAGATGTGCTGGATGAGGCACGGGAGTGGCTTGCTGAGCACGGCTATGATGCAAAAATGGGCGCGAGACCGATGGCGCGTTTAATTCAGGAAAAGCTCAAGAAACCGCTGGCTGAGGCTGTTTTATTTGGAGATCTAGCCAGTGCTGGTGGGGTTGCGACAGTAAGCGTCGAATCTGATGACCTGCAGATAAAAATAAAGGCAGCCTAGGCTGCCTTTTAAATCCTCTAAGCTGCTTCGCGGCAGCTTAAGATGACGCTTAGCGAGCGCGGTAGGTAATGCGGCCTTTGCTTAGGTCATAAGGCGTTAATTCAACCTTAACTTTGTCGCCCGTTAAAATACGGATGTAGTTCTTACGCATTTTCCCGGAGATGTGGGCGGTAACAACATGACCGTTTTCCAGTTCTACCCGGAAAGTCGTGTTTGGAAGCGTGTCTACAACTTCGCCTTCCATTTCAATATTTTCTTCTTTTGCCATTCGGCAATGTCCTCACTTAACTGTCTTGACCTTTAACGCTCAAGCCTACACTGGCAGGGCGTTTAGGTTGACGGGCCAATTATTGGCACTCTTGATGTTACAGCCCAAAATTGGGCAGGCGTGATTGTGCCTGAAAACCGTCTTTGAGCCAAGCAGGTTTTTTGCTTTACTCAACTTCCTGCCAGTGGCCGCTGCTTAGCAGCTGAACTGGACGGTAATCCGTTTTGTAGCGCATCTTTTGGCAGCTCTCAATCCAATACCCTAAGTATAGGTACTTTAGACCGCGAGTTTGAGCCGCCTGAATCTGCATTAGCAAGCTGAAGACTCCTAAGCTGCGCTTATCATAATCAGGGTCAAAAAATGTGTACACGGCCGATAGGGCATCATTTAGTCGATCAGTAACCGCCACCGCAACAAGCTTACCGTTTAACGTTATCTCGAGGCACTCCGCGCGTCCCCACTCACAGCTTAAAAAAGACTGGAACTGCTCTGTTGTTGGCGGGTACATGTCGCCGTCATAGTGGCGCAGGCTGATGTAGCGTTCGTATAGCGGGTAATGTCGCTCTAGGTTGAGTTCGGGAACAAACTTGATGTCTAAATCTAGGTTGCGTTTTATACAGCGTCTCTGTTGCCGATTAGGGGTGAAGCTGAGGACTGGTAGACGAGTAGGAACACAAGCCTGACACGCCTCACAATGCGGGCGGTATAGGTGTTGTCCGCTGCGGCGAAACCCCAGTGACGACAGTTGCGTATAAAGAGACTGGTCGATCTCAAGATCGGGGTCCACAAAGACCGTGGTGGCTTGCTCACCGGGTATGTAGCCGCACTCGTGAGGCTGCGTACTAAAAAAGCGGATGTTGCTTAGGTCGCTCATTGGTTTCTCCGTACAATTCAGGCGTCAGCTTGCTGCACAGGGGTAAAATGGCGTTGTGCCTTTTGCCATTGTTTGCTAGTCGGCCAGCGGTTCGGGTTATCTGTTAAGTCTACTAGTAAATCAAGGAAATGCTGGCGTTCTATTTCATGCGCGCCGAGGCTTTGCAGGTGATCGGTCTGTACCTGGCAATCAACGAGTTCAAAGCCCACCTCCTTAAGTGCCGTCATCATCAATACAAAAGCGACTTTAGATGCATTGGGCTCACGGCTAAACATCGACTCGCCAAAGAACACCTTCCCAATGGCAACGCCATACAGACCGCCAACCAATTCTGTATCAGACCAAATCTCAACGCTGTGGGCATGTTTTTTTGTGTGTAAAGCCGTATAAGCATCCAGCATTTGGTCAGTAATCCACGTACCGCCTTGGTCTTCTCTGGGCTCTGCACATGCCTTCATTACCGCGCTAAAGCATGTATCAGACGTGACACGGAACTGCCCGCGCTTTAGTGTTTTCCGAAGACTGCGTGATATGTGTAAATCTTGTGGCTTAATAAGCAGTCTAGGGTTAGGTGACCACCATAAAATAGGCTGAGAATCATCAAACCACGGGAATATTCCATGACGATAGGCGTGTAAAAGTTGTTTGTGACTCAGATCACCGCCTGCGGCGAGTAGGCCGTCAGGTTCATTCAGCGCCTGGTTGGGGTGAGGGAAGGCGAGGGAGCTGCCTTCAATCCATGGGATATTTGACATGTGACATGCCCGTAGCGGCGGGGAGAAGGCCTCAGTGCTTATGTGGGCACTGAGGTTCTGGCGTGCAGGGTTTACTGGTCGTCGAGGAATTTCTCCGCGTCCAGTGCGGCCATACAACCGGCACCAGCAGAAGTAATGGCTTGGCGGTATACGTTATCAGCAACATCGCCGGCAGCGTAAACGCCAGCAACACTGGTGGCGGTAGCGTTTCCATTTAAGCCGCTGTTGATGGTGATGTAACCATCTTTCATGTCCAGCTGACCTTTGAAAATGTCTGTGTTTGGGATATGTCCAATAGCAATAAATACGCCCGCGACGTCAATGTCTTGAGTGCTGCCATCTTTAGTGCTTTTAACACGAATACCGGTAACACCGCTGTCATCGCCAAGCACCTCGTCGAGTGAGTTGTCCCATAGGATGTTAATGTTCCCGCTTTTGGCTTTCTCGAGAATTTTATCCTGTAGGATTTTCTCAGCGCGCAAGCTGTCACGGCGATGAATCAGGGTAACTTCACTGGCGATGTTCGACAGGTAGAGGGCTTCTTCAACGGCGGTGTTGCCGCCGCCAATCACAGCAACTTTCTTGCCGCGGTAGAAGAATCCGTCGCAGGTGGCGCAGGCGCTTACGCCCTTGCCCATAAACGCTTCTTCCGATGGAAGTCCCAAGTATTGTGCCGATGCGCCTGTTGCAATGATCAGGGCATCACACGTATAGGTATTGCTGCCCTTAAGTGTGAAAGGGCGCTGACTTAGGTCCGTCTCATGGATGTGATCGAAGATCATTGCTGTATCAAAGCGCTCGGCGTGCTGCTGCATATTAACCATAAGGTCCGGGCCCTGTAGGTCGGCGACGCCGCCCGGCCAGTTTTCAACCTCAGTCGTAGTGGTTAACTGTCCGCCTTGCTGCATGCCGGTAATAACAACTGGCTTAAGATTTGCGCGAGCTGCATAAATTGCAGCGGTATAGCCTGCAGGGCCTGAACCAAGAATGATCACTTGGTGGTGCTGGACGTCACTCATTGAATGTTTCCTAAAGGTACTTGAAGGGTGAGCTGGTAAGACAGCCTCGTAAATATGGCGCTAATCATAGGCAATTGTGCCTTGGTAGCCTAGGGGCGACTTAATAATTAATACGATAGCTTTGGTTTGTAGGGTGTTGGGTATGCGAAGTGGCTGTATTTTGAGCGCCCGGCTGACAAGCCTGTTATGCAAAGGCTACTGGCTGTAGCATTTGCATAAATAACTCCACCAGAAGGAGGGACAAGTGACTGTATCCTCTTTAGAATGGTTCGCATCATAAAAATAGTCAAAGTTAGGTATTCCGTTGAAAACCACTGAAACAACGGCTCCATCGTCTAATCACAATGGGGCAAGCCAAAGCCTTTCCATTCGCGTACTCAGCGAAGGGGCGTTGCTTGGGCTTGGAGCCCTTTGCTTATACCTCCTGCTAGCCCTTGCCTCCTACCAGCCATCAGACCCCGGCTGGTCTAAAACAGGCGTGGGTGGCCAGGTGCTGAACGCCGCAGGCCCGTTTGGAGCTTGGTTGGCCGACGTATTTTACTCCTTATTCGGTTATATGGCGTACCTATTCCCTTCTCTGGTGGGTTATAGGGCTTGGCTGGTTTTTCGCCACCGTAGTGATACAGCTGCTTTCGACGGGGTTCTTTTCGCACTGAGGTGCGTCGGTTTTTTGCTGGTCATGATGTCAGCTACTGCCATGGCAAGCCTCTACTATGGCACCGATGGTGGTGCTCTCCCGTTTTCTAATGGCGGTATCCTAGGGTCGACATTATCTACTTCAATTGAAAGCGCATTAAGCTACCGCGGTAGCTTATTGCTCCTTATACCCATGTTTCTGTTTGGATTGACGGTATTTACCGACCTCTCATGGTTTGCCTTGATGGACTCTACCGGCCGCTCGACCCTCAGCGGCATTGACTGGTGTAAGCGACGCTGGCACCAGTACCGTAAGACAAAGCAAGAACAGCAACAGGTTAAAATCACCAAGCAAGCCCGCAAAGTCGCGATCGATGAGCAGGTTAAGAAAGAAGAGAAACGTGCGCCGTTAAAGATTACCGCGCCTACGCCGAAGCCGGTGGTCAGTGCTCGGGTGGAGAAAGAAAAGCAAACCTCTCTGTTCAATGATGCTTCCGTCACGGGTGAGCTACCGGCCTTGAGCCTGCTCGATGTTGCCGACAAGAGCCATGACAAAGGCTTCTCTAAGGAATCACTCGAAGCCATGTCACGTTTGTTGGAGCTCAAACTAAAAGATTTTGGCATCGATATCGAAGTAACTTCTGTATTGCCTGGTCCGGTGGTAACACGCTTTGAAATCCAGCCAGCGCCAGGCATCAAGGCCAGTCGAATTACAAATTTGGCGAAAGACCTAGCTCGCTCACTGGCCATTGTCAGCGTGCGCGTGGTTGAAGTCATCCCAGGTAAGTCGGTGATGGGTGTTGAAATCCCCAACGAGCATCGCGAGATGGTGCGCCTCAGTGAAGTACTGACCTCCGAACTGTATGAAAAGTCAAAATCGCCACTGACCATTGCGCTTGGTTATGACATCGCTGGCGAGCCGGTGATGGCTGACCTAGCAAAGATGCCACACTTGTTGGTGGCCGGTACGACAGGTTCTGGTAAGTCGGTGGGTGTTAATGCCATGCTGCTTTCGATGCTCTATAAAGCCACCCCAGAAGAGTTACGATTAATTTTGGTTGATCCGAAAGTTGTTGAGCTGGCCGTTTATCAAGGTATTCCACACCTATTGACACCCGTGATTACCGATATGCAGGGCGAAGCGCCTAATGCACTTCGCTGGAGTGTCGGTGAAATGGAGCGCCGCTATAAACTTCTTGCGGCTCTCGGTGTCCGAAATATGGCGGGTTTTAACCGTAAGGTAGAGGAAGCGATTAAAGCGGGTGAGCCAATTTTGGACCCGCTCTACATTCATGAAGGAGACGTCCCTGTTGGGCAGGCGACTCCACTAGGGCCACCACTGAAAAAGTTACCGTTTATTGTCATTGTCATCGACGAATTTGCCGACATGATGATGGCTTCGGACAAGAAAAAAATCGAGACACTTATTTCACGCATTACCCAGAAAGCCCGTGCGGCGGGTATACATTTAGTATTGGCCACACAGCGACCCTCGGTGGATGTAATTACCGGTTTGATTAAAGCGAACGTGCCGACTCGCATGGCTTTCCAGGTGAGCTCTAAGACAGATTCTCGAACAATTCTTGACCAGGGTGGGGCGGAGCAGCTACTGGGGCATGGTGACATGCTCTTCTTGCCGCCCGGCAGTAGCCTACCTGTACGTGTTCACGGTGCGTTCGTAGATGATCACGAAGTTGAAAACGTGGTCAATGATTGGAAGCTCCGAGGCAAGCCTGATTACATTGACGGTATCGTAGACGATGATGCTGGCGCTGATGTGCCAGGTATAGCCTCCATGGGTGGTGCAGAAGGTGAGGATGACCCTGAGTCTGATGCGCTCTATGACGAAGCGGTTGAATTTGTTACCCATACGCGAAAAGTGTCTATATCGTCGGTCCAGCGAAAACTGCGTATTGGCTACAATCGTGCGGCACGTCTGGTTGAAACCATGGAAGCCGCAGGCGTTGTGAGCTCAATGGGGCATAACGGCAGTCGTGAAGTTTTGGCTCCAGCAGCCCCTAAACACTAGTAAGATAAGGAATGAGCCTGTTGTTTTTAGTCGTAAAACGTTTTTTCAGTGGGTTCTGTCTTACAGCCCTTTGCAGCCTGCCTGTGACCCTTGTAAATGCTGATGATGCCGTTGTTAGTGCCGGTCAGGCTTTGGCGGCACACCTTACTGAGATGACAAGTCTTAAGGGGCTTTTTGTACAGCATCAGTACGACTCAGAAGGGGAGCTGCTACAGCGATCGAGCGGTGATTTCGCCATGGCGCGCCCAGGTAAGCTTGTTTGGAATACACTTGATCCGTTTCCACAGAACTTGATTACCGACGGAGAAACGCTGTGGTTGTATGACCCAGACCTCGAGCAGGTCAGTGTGCAGGCCATTGGCGATAGCCTGAAGCACACACCTGCGGTGATTATCTCCGGTGATTTAACGCAAATTGCATCCAATTTTGATGTCACCCAAAAAGTGATCAGCGAGACAGTCCAAGCTTTTGATTTGCGTCCTACACAATCATCCGAGTACTTCCAGCGCCTGACGTTGGTTTTTACCGATGGCCAGCTGACGGCCATGCAATTGCTGGATGGTTTTGGTCAGGATACGCAGTTTGAGCTCAGCGAGCTGAGTTACAACCAGGCGCTGGCCGATCAACTCTTCACCTTCTCCGCGCCTGACGGTACCGACGTCCTCATTAATGAATAACGATCTTTTTAGCACCGCGCCTATTAAACCCTTGGCGGCCCGTATGCGTCCGCGCCATCCAGATGATTACATAGGTCAGGAGCATCTGTTCGGACCTGGTAAGCCATTGCGCGAAGCGGTTATCAGAAAGCAGTTGCACTCGATGATCCTTTGGGGGCCTCCGGGTGTTGGTAAAACGTCCATGGCTCGCATGATTGCCGAGTACTCGGATGCACATTTTGAGACGATTTCTGCGGTTTTAGCCGGCGTTAAAGAGATCCGCGCCGCTGTGGCCAGTGCGCAGCAGGTTCAGGCTCAGTCTGGTCGTAAGACAATCTTATTTGTGGATGAGGTGCATCGTTTTAATAAGGCTCAGCAGGATGCTTTTTTGCCGTATGTTGAAGACGGTACGGTTATTTTTATCGGAGCAACCACCGAAAACCCTTCGTTCTCGTTAAATAACGCGCTCCTTTCACGCTGCCGTGTGTATGTGTTGCGTAACCTGACGCCAGACAATTTGCTCGCCATGGCGCACAGCGCGTTGAGAGACAAGGAGCGTGGTTTGGCGGGGCGTAACCTGCAGTTTGATGATGGCGTACTGGAGACGTTGGCCCACGCGGCCGATGGCGATGGTCGAAAAGTATTGAACTTACTAGAGGTGGCCTCTGACCTTGCCGATGATCGCAGTGGCGAGCTTTTCGTCAGCGATTTTACTGTGCAGGAGATCTTGCAGGACGACGTCCGTCGCTTCGACAAGGGCGGGGATGTTTTTTACGAGCAAATATCGGCGCTGCATAAATCTGTGCGCGGATCGTCGGCCAATGGCGCGCTCTATTGGTTTGCTCGAATGCTCGACGGCGGCTGTGATCCGCTCTACATTGCTCGACGTGTCGTGCGTATGGCCTCAGAGGAGGTGGGTAACGCCGACCCTAGAGCGTTGCAGGTGTGCCTGAATGCCTGGGAAACTCAAGAGCGCCTAGGCAGCCCAGAGGGTGAGCTGGCCATTGCGCAAGCAATCACCTATTTGGCGGCAGCACCGAAGAGTAACGCCGTCTACAAGGCTTTCAACAAAGCCATGGCGGATGTAAAATCCCTGCCGAGTACGAATGTGCCAATGCACCTTCGCAATGCGCCAACGCAATTGATGAAGTCCATGGACTATGGCGCAGAATACCGGTACGCCCACGACGAACCTGGTGGCTATGTCGCAGGTGAGTGTTATTTCCCAGAAGAAATTGAGCCGCGTGATTACTATCAACCAGTTGATCGTGGGTTGGAACTAAAAATTGGTGAGAAGCTGCAGCACTTGCAGACGCTTGATGAGCAAAGCCCTTGGCGTCGATATTTCGAGGACTAGTGTTTATGGACAGAACGTTAGCCAATAAAGCAGAAGGGTGATTTTATGCAGTGGCTTGCTGTAGCAATTGGTGGGGCAGTGGGAGCAGTGGGGCGCTATGCCATCACCGCGTACCTTTTTCCGCTGGCCAGTAATCGCTTTCCGGTTGGCACATTAACCGCCAATGTACTGGGTTCCTTATTAATGGGGGTTCTCTACGTGCTTATTATTGAAAAAGGCAGCTTACCCGCTGAAGCGCGAGGTTGGTTAATGGTGGGTTTTCTCGGTGCTTTTACAACCTTCTCAACTTTTGCGCTGGATGCGGTTACTCTATGGCAAAATGGTCATACTACTTTGGCCCTCAGTTACGCATTGATCAGCGTATTTACGTGTATATTTGCGGTGGCTGCGGGTATGCAGTTCGCGCTTAAATTTTTATAACAGATTCATTCAAACGGTTTTATTACTATGCTCGATCCAAAATTGATTCGCTCTAACCCTGAATATGTCGCGGCTGCGCTGAAGAAAAAGGGTTACACATTAGATGTTGCTGCTTTTCTAGCATTGGAAGACGAGCGTAAAAGCTTGCAAGTGAAAGCCGAAGCTTTACAGCAGGAGCGCAACTCGCGCGCGAAGAGTATTGGTAAGGCAAAGGCTTCGGGCCAGGACATTGCACCGCTGCTGGCTGAAGTCGACAACCTTAAACAACAACTGACAGAAGCTGAATCACAATTAAGCGAAGTACAGCTGCGCATGGATGAGCTGCTCAGCGGTATACCCAACATGCCCGCGGATGAAGTACCAGAAGGTACAGATGAAGAAGACAACGTTGAAATACGTACATGGGGCGAGCCAAAGGCCTTCGACTTTGAAGTAAAAGACCACGTTGATTTAGGTGCTGGTGTTGGTGGTCTAGATTTTGACACGGCTTCGAAGTTAACGGGCTCTCGCTTTGCCATTATGCAGGGCGATCTTGCTCGCTTACACCGTGCGCTGGCGCAGTTTATGCTCAACACCCATTGTGACGAGCACGGCTACGAAGAAATTAACGTACCATTTATCGTCAATAAAGAGTCTTTGTACGGTACCGGTCAGTTGCCAAAATTCGAGGAAGATCTCTTTAAATTGAGTGACGAGCGAGATTTTTATCTGATTCCTACAGCGGAAGTACCGGTGACCAACGTGCTGCGCAATGAAATTGTTCAGGATGCATCCCTGCTGCCGATTAAGTACGCCTGTCATACGCCGTGTTTTCGCTCAGAAGCGGGAAGTCATGGCCGTGATACGCGCGGTATGATTCGTCAGCATCAGTTTGAGAAAGTTGAATTGGTACAGTTTGTTGAGCCAAGCGAGTCAGATGCTACGCTTGAAGCCTTAACAGGGCACGCAGAAGCTATTCTTCAGGCACTTAAACTGCCTTATCGGACCGTAATGCTCTGCGGGGGTGACCTTGGTTTCTCTGCAGCCAAGACCTTAGATATCGAAGTGTGGGTGCCATCTCAGGGGAAGTTTCGCGAAATTTCCTCGTGCAGTAACTTCCGTGATTTCCAGGCGCGGCGCATGAAAGCCCGCTACCGGAATGCTGAAACAGGCAAGCCTGAGCTACTGCACACCGTAAATGGCTCGGGCCTAGCGGTCGGTCGAACGTTAGTGGCCGTACTGGAAAATTATCAGCAGGCCGATGGCAGCGTGCTGGTACCTGACGTTTTACAGCCTTACATGGGTGGTAAAACACAGCTGGGTTAGCCCTTATTCGCCGGCCTTCTCTAGGCCGGCAGGCTCTCTAACCTGCAGAGCCGTGTTTCTTTATTACCTCTTCACCATACTCCCCTTGCTCCCTTTCTTTGTTCCTATAACCATTAATACCTTAAAGGTATAGAAGGGCCTGCCGTTAGCTAACCTAGGCATTGCTTGACAGATGGATCTGCAAGCTCAGGTACATTGGCTATGCTTAAGAAACCTAGGCAAAGCTTATAAACATGGGGTTACATATGAACTGGCTGAAAGACATGGGTATCAAGAATAAAATTCTGCTGATACCAGCCGTGGCAATTATCGGCTTTATGGTCTTCTTAATGGTCATTATCACCAATGGCAGCAAAAATGCTGATCGATTGGATGAAATAAAAGACAGTTACTTCCCCGTTCTAGAATTGGCAAACAGCAATATTGTCATCCTCGAACGCATGAATGAACTGATGATCAATGCAGCCAGTACTGGCGAGCAAGAGATGCTAGACACCGCAAAGAAAATGTCTAATGAAATGAGCGAAAACCTCAGGCAGCAGGGCAAACTACAGGCTCAGCAACGGGGTCAAGTTAATGATATAGAGCGGTATTTGCAGAGTTTTGGCGATATATCATTTAAGCTCACCCAGTCCATGATTGACGGCACTATGGACTTTAGTCGCATTGCTGAAATCGCTGCAAACAAACAGAAGAACTATGAAACACTGGAGTCTTCACTCAAGGTGTTTCGAGATCAAAGTCATAAAAGTTTCACGGCAACCGTCAACCAAGCGCTTGAGACTGAGCGAGATAACCTCACGCTCGGTATTATTATTTGTGTTATTACGGTGGTTTTAATTCTCGCCATCTCTTTCGGTGTTGCTCTTATTGTCACGAACAATATTGAGAAAATTGTCCAATCATTAAAAGATATTGCCCAGGGAGAAGGCGACCTCACTCGACGCTTAGAGCAAACCAGTAACGATGAACTTGGTACGCTGGTTGAGTGGTTCAATGTCTTTGTTAATAAGCTGCACGTGACCATTGGTGATGTAGTGGAGGTTATCTCCCCGCTGACAAATGTTTCACAGGAACTGAATTCACTTTCAGCGCAAAACTCGGAGCTATCAACAGAGCAGAGCAATTCTTCTGAACTGGTAACAAATGCGATGAACGACATGCTGCGCAGCGTAACCAACGTTGCCGAAAATGCAGGTTCAGCAGCCTCAGCAGCCGACGATGCGGATAAAGAAGCAAAGCAAGGCTTGGAGATTGTGACCAGCACGGTCACGTCTATCGAGGATTTAGCGGCAGCGGTTGAGCGAGCGGCCGAAGTGATTGTGAAACTTGAATCCGACACTGAAAGTGTTGGCAGCATTCTTGATGTTATTAAGGGCATCGCCGAACAGACCAACCTTTTGGCGTTGAACGCAGCCATTGAGGCGGCACGAGCTGGAGAGCAGGGGCGTGGTTTTGCGGTGGTTGCTGATGAGGTCAGAACACTTGCATCGCGTACCCAAGAGTCTACGCATGAAATTCAAACTGTTATTGAGCAACTACAAACGGCAGCGCGTTCAGCCGTATCGGTTATGGACCAAGGTAAAGCTCAAGCCAAAAAGAGCGTGGAGCAAGCTGGGGCAACAGGCGCGTCACTTGAGGCAATTACTGCGAAAGTAACCTCGATCACCGATATGAATCAGCAAATTGCCGGTGCGACAGAAGAGCAGCAAACAGCTGCAAATTCTATTCAGCAAAACGTAGTGGGAATGCGTGATGCTTCACAAATGACAGAGCAAAATACCTTTAAAGTTTCAGATTTAAGTACATCGTTGCAGGGCTTGGCTAATCAGCTAGAAAAGGTTGCATCACAATTTAAAGTGTAACCTCTTCCAGTAAGGCGCTCATTGAGCGCCTGCCTTTGCATAGACACTAGGCAAAGAGGGGAAAATATGAATATCATCCCGCCTGTTTATCTAGGTATTACCACCTCTAGGACACCTTCCCATACACGCCTTGGTGATGTTGCGGTTTCAAAGCACCTTCCCAAAAAGCAATTTGACCTCAAACGTGAGCGACGCAGAGGTCCTGCTCGTCGTCACCATAACGTTCCGCCCATGTTAGAGCTACGAGTGGGGTGTGACAGACGAGCAGACTTAGCGGGTATTGATACAAACGCCTAAGGCGTTATTGCTTTAATCAATAACGATAATATAAAAGATTGCGGTACTTTCCTCTTTCATCATTGCCTTGTTGCGCTAGAATTGCAGTCATTGTTTGGCCTCGATGGCAGACGTTCTAACCGTTAATTAATAAGGCAATACCATGCAATACGATTACGACCTCTTTGTTATTGGTGCAGGTTCAGGTGGCGTGCGTGCAAGCCGTATGGCATCACAACTGGGCGCCAAGGTTGCCGTTGCCGAAGACCTGTATTTGGGGGGCACTTGTGTGAATGTTGGCTGTGTTCCCAAGAAGCTTTTCGTTTATGGTTCCCACGTCAGTGAAGAAATAGAAGCCGCCGCAGGCTTTGGTTGGAATATAGATCAGGTCGAGTTTAACTGGCCGACATTGCGTGACAATAAAACTAAAGAAATACAGCGCTTAAATGGTATCTATAAAAACATACTTAGCGGTGCTGGGGTTGAGCTTATTGAGGGGCGGGCGGTAATCAAAGATGCCCATACCGTCGTTGTGGCTGGCCGTGAATTTAGCGCCGAGCGCATTTTGGTGGCAGTAGGGGGGTGGCCCAAGGTTCCAGATATACCCGGCGCAGAGCACATCATCAGTTCAAACGAAGCATTCTACCTAGAAGACTTCCCCAAGCGCGTTATGGTACTGGGTGGGGGGTATATCGCCGTAGAGTTTGCAGGTATTTTTAATGGCTTGGGAGCGCAGACCCAGCTGATTTATCGGGGTCCAATGTTCCTTCGGGGCTTTGATGAAGAGGTGCGAGCGCACGTTAAAACAGAAATGAGCCAAAAGGGCATCAACCTGCGTTTCAATATCAACATAGTCTCAGTAAGCAAACTTGACTCTGGTGAGCTGGAAGTGAAATTGACGGATGGCACTAAATCCATTGTCGACTGTGTGATGGCTGCAACCGGCCGCACGCCAAAAACGGAAGGTCTAGGCTTAGAGAACACCGCGGCTGTTATTGATAAGCGTGGTTGCATTGAAGTAAACGACAGCTATCAGAGTGCGGAACCGAGTATTTACGCGGTTGGCGATGTTATTGGCCGAATGGAACTAACGCCTGTTGCTTTGGCCGAAGGTATGGCGCTGGTACGTCATCTTTACGCTGACGTACCTATCAATGTTGATTACGACAATATTGCTACCGCCGTTTTTAGCCAACCCAACATTGCCACGGTTGGCCTAACCGAAGAGCGAGCTTGTGAGGTGTATCCCCAGTTGGCCATCTACACAAGCAGCTTTAAACACATGAAGCACACGCTGAGTGGATTGCAGGAACGGACTTTCATGAAGTTAATCGTTGACCGTGTGTCTGATCGTGTGATTGGTTGCCATATGGTGGGCAGTGATGCGGGTGAGATTATCCAAGGTATTGCCATTGCGATGAAAGCTGGTGCTACTAAGGCGCACTTTGATCAAACTATTGGAATCCACCCAACCGCAGCAGAAGAATTTGTCACCATGCGTGAGGCAACGCGATTAATTGGCTAAACAAGACCGCGGTTGCTTTTTCCGCCCCTAATATAAGCTCTTACTACTGATATACTTTGGCGTAGCGAGGAACACCGAGCACCAATTAGCTGCAACTATATTTCGCATAATGTATATTATGTTAAATTGAGGCGCAATTGATTGACTGCTTCTGCTTCCACATTATTCAACTGTCGAGAGACTCTTTTCAATATGCTCAGATTTTTCACCCGAGGCTTTACCATTAGCGCTTTGATCCTCTCTGGATTAGCGTTTGAAGCTCACAGTAAAGCTGTGTTTGAGTTTTCCGATGAGCAGTCAAAGACAGCCATCGACATACTTGAGAAGCTCTCAGAGCGCCATTATCGCAACCAAAAAGTCGATGATGAACTCTCAGGTATGGTGCTGGACAAATTTGTGTTGTCTCTTGACCCCAGCAAGTCCTTTTTCTTACGCAGTGATGTAGACGAGTTCGAAGTGTATAGAACTCAGCTAGACGAGCGATTCCTTGAAGGCGATTTAACGCCCGGGCAAGTAATCTTCAGCCGTTATTTTGAGCGTGCTTCTACACGTCTTAATAAGGTTATAGAAAGGCTGGATAATGCGCCCCTAGTATTTGATTTCAATAAGGATGAATTCATAGAAATTAACGCTGATGAACAGACTTGGGCGGCGGATATAACTGACGCAGATAGTCGTTGGCGTAAACGATTGAAGGCTAACTTACTGAGCCTTAAGTTGGCTGATGAGCCTTTGGTTGAAGCACAAGAAACGTTACTAAAGCGCTACAGGAATCAGCTCAAGAGACTGGAGCAACAGGGTGTTGATGATGTTTTTGAGGGTATGATTAACGCCCTCACCCTACTCTACGACCCTCATACAAGTTACCTGTCCCCCAAAACATTGGAAAACTTCAATATTTCCATGTCGCTGTCGTTAGAGGGTATTGGTGCCGTACTGCAGGCGGAGGATGAATTCACCAAAGTTGTACGCTTGATTACGGCAGGACCTGCCGACAAACAAGGAAAGTTACGCCCTGCTGATAGGATCGTTGCGGTAGGTCAGGGGCCTGCTGGAGAGTACATTGACGTAATCGGCTGGCGCCTGGACGAGGTCGTTAAGCTTATCCGTGGCCCAGCCAATACCGTGGTACGCTTATCCATCATTCCAGCTACTGCTGCGGATAATAGTGATCGTCAAGAAATAAAAATACAGCGCGGAAAAGTTAAACTTGAAGAACAGGCGGCCAAAAAAGCAGTGCTAGAACTAACCGATGGCGAGCAGCTGTTTAAGGTTGGCGTGATCAACGTGCCTGCATTTTACATTGATTTTGAGGCCTACCGCCGCCGCGATCCGGAATTCAAGAGCACTACGCGCGATGTGTACCGATTGCTAAAAGAGCTTGAGCAGGAAAATGTTGACGGTCTGATCATTGATCTGCGAAACAATGGCGGTGGCTCATTACAGGAGGCAACTACACTCACCGATTTATTTATTGATCAGGGGCCTGTCGTACAAATTCGCCAGACAAATGAAACCATTTCACGTAATTATCGCTCTCGCCAGCGCGCGGTATATCGAGGGCCAATGATCGTCCTTACAAACCGTTTGAGCGCATCGGCTTCAGAAATTTTTGCAGGTGCCATTCAGGATTATAAGCGAGGCCTGATTGTGGGCGCCCAGTCATTTGGTAAGGGCACCGTACAGTCTTTGACCCCAGTGCATTCAGGGCAGTTAAAAATCACAGAATCAAAATTCTATCGAGTTTCGGGCGACAGTACTCAGCATCGAGGCGTTCTTCCAGACATTAACTTTCCGTTCCTAGTTGACGCTACCGATGTAGGGGAAAGTTCTTATGAGCACGCCCTTCCCTGGGATCAAATTCACCCTGTCCCCCATGATTATTACTTCGCTTTTGAAAAAATATTAGGTGAGGTTAAGGCCTTACATGAAGTCCGTAAAGCAAAGGATCCAGACTTTATTTTTCTTGAATCTCAGGTGGAGCGACTTGCTGAAACCCGAGCCAAAACTCGTATATCGCTTAACGAGGTTCGTCGTAAGCAGGAGAAGGTTAAGTTTGAAGCTCGTTCATTAGAGTTGGAGAATACTCGCCGTGCAGCAAAAGGCTTGGAGTCACTTGAATCGATGAGTGCTTGGAAAGAAGAGCAGGAAGAAAAAACGATAACGGCTAGCAATCCAGCCGCAGAGATTGATACTGATAACGACACCCTACTGTCAGAGTCTGCATACATTCTGATTGACGTAATAAATCTATTACAGAAAGATTCAATCAGTAAGATCGCCAACTTCTAAGGTTTGAGCCTGTCTTTACTGGGCGCCAATAGGCGCCCTTTTTAATCTCCCTATCAATACCTCCTTTTAAATTAATGCTTAACGCATACTCAGGTAAATCATGAACATAATTTCTTTTAACACCAACAGTATTCGTATGCGTTTACACCAGCTTGAAGCATTAATTGAAACTCATAATCCCGACTTTATTGGCATTCAAGAAACGAAAGCGAATGATCCAGACTTTCCCCTAGACGCTATTCGTGCCTTGGGTTATGAGCCAGTATTCCATGGTCAAAAAACTCATTATGGTGTTGCTTTACTTTGTAAGCACAAAATATTGGACGTTCAAAAGGGTTTTAAGGGTGAGGCTGATGATGCTCAAAGGCGCTTTTTGGCCGTGCGCTGTGAGTCGCCATTGGGAGGTGAGATTACGCTAATTAATGGCTATTTCCCTCAGGGTGAAAATATTAAGCATGAAACAAAGTATCCAAATAAGCGCGACTACTACACTAACCTTCAATCTTTTTTAAGTGAAAGTTGTAGCCCTGATAGCGACGTTATCGTAATGGGAGATATGAACATTTCTCACACGGATTTGGATATAGGGATCGGTGAGGATAACCGTAAGCGTTGGTTGAGTAGTGGGAAATGCAGTTTTCAGCCCGAAGAGCGTGCTTGGCTAGATCGTTTGTTGAGTTGGGGTTTAAAAGACACCTATAGAGAGTTACAGCCCCAGGCAAATGATCGTTTCAGTTGGTTCGACTATCGCAGCAAAGGGTTTGATCGCGAGCCAAAGCGAGGCTTAAGAATTGATCTGATATTGGCAACTGAGTCGTTAATGAAACGCTGTACGGCTGCGGGCATTGATTATAATGTGCGCGCGATGGATAAACCTTCGGATCACGCGCCAATCTGGGCGAACTTTCAATAGATCAACGGAATTCATCATGCTCGTGCCTCCAATGAGTCTTTGGGGGTTTCGTCCGTGTCTTTTCCTAGCCAGCGCAGCAAATGGCTCTCTAGGTCATCACAGCGTACCGGCTTGGCCAGGTAATCATCCATTCCTGAGGAAAAACACAATGACTTATCTTCTTCTGTTGTGTGTGCTGTCATCGCTAAGATAGGTACTCGAGTGCCATTATCCACGGTCTTTTCTTGCGCCCTTATTCTGCGGGTGGCTTCATAACCGTCCATTTCAGGCATTTGACAGTCCATTAATATCAAATCAATATCCGCTTGCTCATTGATCTGCAGTGCCTCGAGTCCATTAACCGCTAGGTGCACTTGGTAGCCCAGTTTCTTGAGCATTGCTTCAGCGACCATTTGGTTAACTCGGTGATCCTCGACCAGTAAGACTTGCATGTTCGATAGCCGGGAGGCACTCGGGGCTAAACTTTGTGTAGCTTCTAAAGGCTTGTTTAGTATTGTGTGGCACAACAGTTCATGCAGAGGCTTACGCATTAGCGGGCGTTCTAATGCGTAAAATTGAGGCCCTGTTAAAGCTTGTCCCTCAGGACTCGACACCAATAAAATTGGTAGATGGGGGTAGTCGTCGGCCAATTGTTTCAACGCTACATTCTCCGCGCTGCTAGCAACCCATATTAGAGCCGTAAGCTGAGTCTCACCTTGACTCAGCTTGTCAATTTTTTCGGCTACCAACTCCTTGTTATGGAGGCATTCAACCAACAGCCCCCAAGCCTCTAATTCTTCTACATGGCCTTGATCCAATAACTTTCCAGAATCAACCAGAGCTACTTGCTTGCCTTGTAGTTTTGGGTGGCTTTTAAATATGGCGGGTTGGTTGCTAGCGATGTCGACGGGTAAGGTTAAGCGGTAACAGCTGTCTTTCCCTGGCTCGTTGTACACTTCAATAGCGCCGCTCATGCACTCAGCCAGACCCCTGCAAATTGATAACCACAGTCCTGTCGCGTGGGCTGCAGAGCTTTTTTCCGATGCGTCTAGGTTTACATCTTCGGCGTGTGTTAAATGGTCGCTAATCATGACGTCTAACTGCCCGCGCTGATCCGCTAGGCGCTCTAGTTGTACATCTATATGTACGTGCCCCTGCTCAGAGAACTGAACGGTATTGGTCAGCAGGTTTTTGATTATCTGTGTAAGGCGTTTTGCGTCTACAGCTATGCGCAATGGTAAGTCGGCGGCTATACGGTAATCAAGTTCCACACCCTGTTGAGCGGCCTCAACCCCGGCAGAGCTGATCATACTTTCCAGCTGTACTCTTAGGTTGATAACGCTGTGATCCAGTACCAATTGACGACTGTTGATACGGCTGAAATCTGCGACATTATTAACCAAATCAAGTTGCCGTTCGCAAGCTTTAGCCGCCATGCTGAGGAGCTCACTCTGCTGACGACCTCTGTTGCTCTCTGTGAGCAGTGACAACCCTCCCATAATATCGTTTAGTGATGTCCTGAACTCATGCCCTAAGCTTTCTAGAAACTCGGTACTGATGTCGAAGGATGCCTCCGTATCGCGTTTCTCTGCTTCCAGGTTTTGTGCTTTTTGCTTGAGCGCGTGATTGGATTCAAGTCGTTGCCAATGAAGTTCACTGAGATTACCAACCTGATATTCCTGCATGGCAAGAAAGACAAGCATCATGAATCCATACATATATCCTTCAAAGCCACCAATGTAGAAACCAGAAAGTGCTACGGGTAATAGCGCTATAAGTTGGAAAATTCGGCTGAACGTTCTGTAAGGAGCTGTTGCGTGTATTGTTGTCGACAAAGATATGACGGTGTAAATCCACAGTACTGGAGTTTCTCCAACCATTCCTAGCACAAGAGTAAAGCTGACAAGTATTGCGCTCCACCAGACAGTTCCGATTAGCGTCGAAATAAAGTAAATGTTACGCCATTTCGTAGGCGCGCAGCTGTAGATGGCATCAAAGCGGATAAGAAAGTAGCCACGAATGACGGTGATGACTATTAGTCCTACGGTTAGAACAACAGACAATGTTGGTGCAATGACCGTCATATATCCTAAGGTAAAGCACAGTAGGTAGGCGAGAATATTAACGATAAGGCCGCGACGGCTGTACTTGGCCATACGCTCATCGGTTTCACGCATGATTGCACGGTCTTTTTGAACTTTTGATTGCGGCTGGAAAAATTGCATGCATGCCTCTGAGAGCCAAATCTTATATCAGTATAGACCTTTTAAAACTATTTTTTAAAATAGGATTAGTTTATTAATTTCAATTAATTACCCGATTATCTTGATGTTAATTATCTATTTATTTCTCTGCGAGCTGTCAACCAAATAATCTGGTGTGCGTTGGTGGTAGTACTGCAGTTTGTAAGTTAGCCTGCCGGCAATGGCGGGCATAGTAATCAATAGACCTTGGAGGGCTAGCGCACTGTCACAGCAAGAATCAATTGAGCAGTTTCTCCGTAGCGTGGAAAAACGTGCCTACCGCATGGCTGAGGTTAGCGTTCGAAACAGTGAAGATGCCCTCGATATAGTTCAAGAGGCCATGCTTTCTCTGGTGCGCCGCTATAGCAGAAAGCCTGAAGAGCAGTGGCGCCCCCTCTTTTTTCGTATATTGAGCAATGCCATTATCGACTTTCATCGAACACGGAGCCGAAGGCTTAGGTTCTTTAATTGGCTCTCCCCTGTTGATGAAGAGGGGGACGACCCTATTGAACAACTTGAAGACCCGCAACCAAATAACGGCATGTTGAACCTGCTGCGCGACGAACGTATAGGCAGGTTAGAGTCGGCCATAGCTTCACTTTCCGCGCGGCAGCAACAGGCTTTCTTTCTTCGTTGCTGGGAGGGGTTTAGTACCCGGGAAACGGCTGCACTTATGAAGTGCAGCGAGGGCAGCGTAAAGACACATTATTCAAGGGCGTTAACATCGATTAAGGATAAACTTGGAGATCTATACAATGAGTACTGAGGAAGAGCGCGCCCTACTTTACCAAAGCGAATTGAGAGCAACTGAAGTCATCACTACTCGGGAGTCCGCGCAGCTTGCAGCGCGACGCCATTCAGTTTTTAGAGAGCATGAACCCGCATCTAGCTTTGCGTTCCAAAAATGTTGGCCGCTGGCGATGAGTTGCTCTGTACTTGTGGCGCTCTGGTTTACTTCAGCTCCATTGGTCGAAGATATACCTGCACGACTATCCAGTAATGAGGTGAGCGGTTTTATTGATGGTGGTTCAAGCCCGAAACCAAGTGAAGTTAGTTTCGTTTTCGATGAAAATTGGGAGCTGTATGATGACTGGGATTTTTATGAGTGGCTTGCTGAAGAGCAGTTGGCTGCGGTCTTCTGATTTTTTTAATCTTCGAGCCCTTAACCAATCACTTCAACTAAGACCGTCTTAATAATAAAACCCAACAGACATAGTCCCAGCACTGAAAATAAGATGAGTGTCCCAAAGCGTCCCGCTTTTGACTGTTTGGCCAAATCCCAAATAATGAAGATCATAAAGCCAATTAATCCACCAACCCCGATGATCATCGACAGTTGTTCAAACGACTCGATATCCAAAGTACTTTCCTCTTTAAAAGTCATAAGTGACAGGCATAAAAAAGGCCGGCTATGCCGGCCTTTTCCTAAGCAAGTATTACTTATAACTTGCTGTCCAGCTCAGGTATTGCGTCGAACAAGTCAGCAACAAGACCGTAGTCAGCAACTTGGAAAATAGGTGCATCTTCGTCTTTGTTGATCGCTACGATCACTTTACTGTCTTTCATACCAGCCAAGTGCTGAATAGCGCCGGAGATACCAACTGCTACGTACAGGTCAGGAGCAACAATCTTACCGGTTTGACCAACCTGCATGTCGTTTGGTACGAAACCAGCGTCGACAGCAGCGCGAGAAGCGCCCACAGCTGCGCCCAACTTATCGGCTACTTTGTACAGCATTTCAAAGTTTTCGCCGTTCTGCATACCACGACCACCAGAAATGACGATGCCAGCGGCTGTTAGTTCAGGACGATCACTCTTCGCTACTTCTTCACCAACGAAGCTAGAGATTCCAGCGTCAGCCGCGATGCTTACTGCTTCAACTGCTGCAGAGCCGCCTTCAGTGGCAACTGGATCGAACGCGGTACCACGAACGGTCAGAACCTTTATTGCGTCGGAGCTTTGTACTGTAGCAATCACGTTACCAGCGTAAATAGGACGCTGGAAGGTGTCTGTACTTTCAACAGAAGTGATGTCAGAAATCATCTGAACATCCAGTAGAGCAGCGGCGCGTGGCGCGATGTTCTTACCGTTTGAAGTTGATGGTGCAAGAATGTGTGTGTAGCTCTTACCCACTTCAGCAATCAGCAGAGAGACGTTCTCGGCCAGCTGGTGAGCGTAAGCGGCGTTGTCAGCAACCAAGACCTTGGTCACGCCTTCAACTTTGGCTGCGGCTTCAGCCGCCGCTCCACATGCACTACCGGCTACTAGTACATCAATGTCACCACCGATGGCTTTAGCAGCGGCTACAACGTTCAGGGTAGCTGCCTTGAGGGTAGCGTTGTCGTGTTCAGCAATTACTAAAATGCTCATCAGAATACCTTCGCCTCATTTTTCAGTTTGTCGACAAGTTCAGCAACATCGGCAACTTTGATGCCAGCTAGACGCTCAGCTGGCGGCTCAACCTTCAAGGTTTGAACGCGTGGAGCAGCGTCAACACCGAGCTCTTCTGGCGTAGTTATATCCAGAGGCTTCTTCTTTGCTTTCATTATATTAGGCAAAGAGGCGTAACGTGGCTCATTTAAGCGTAAATCAGTTGTTACGATCGCAGGTAAGTTGAGTTCAACCGTTTGCAGGCCACCGTCGATTTCACGGGTAACGTTAACTTTACCTTCGGACATTTCAACTTCAGAAGCAAACGTGCCCTGTGCCAAACCGGTCAATGCACCAAGCATCTGACCAGTTTGGTTGTTGTCACCATCGATAGACTGCTTGCCGATGATGATAAGGTCTGGGCTTTCTTTCTCAACGATAGCTGCTAGGCACTTGGCAATTGCCAGTGGCTGTAGCTCAGCGTCGGATTCAACCAAGATACCGCGGTCAGCGCCGAGTGCCATAGCGGTACGGATTTGCTCTTGGGACTGCTTAGGCCCCATAGATATAGCCACAATTTCAGTGGCAACGCCCTTCTCTTTAAGGCGAACCGCTTCTTCGACGGCTATTTCGCAGAAAGGGTTAATAGACATTTTGGCGTTTGCAATATCTACGCCGGTGCCGTCACTTTTTGGACGCACTTTTACGTTGTAATCTACAACGCGTTTAACAGCTACAAGAATCTTCATGGATTTCCCATTCGCTTATCTGTTGGATCAATGCCGCACCGGCAACCAGGTGCTTGAGCGGCGTTTCCATGGCCCGAAAGCCACGCCCTGACGGTTAGTAAACCGAGGCCTGAGCCTTTTGAGCGCGCAGTATATTGAGGGTTTTAGCCTGTAAAATCAATACCCTAAGTGCCCAGGATAACTTCCCTAAACGCCTGAAACACCTTAAATAGTCGAGGATTACAGGTGATCTTCGTCGCAGTTTAGCAAACAGCCTAGCGGTAGGAGTATCAATTATAGCCAAGCACTTAGTTTGAAAACCCTGAATTGGTGAAAAATGCCATTGGTGGTAGCTACTTAGTGACTATATAATGTCTCGCTACGTGAGCACTGGCTCTTTAAATAGCTGCGTTGAGCAGCGTGTATCAGCCTAACTGAAAAGAATAAAAGCCTAGGAGAGAAAATTTTGGAACGTGAATCTATGGAGTACGATGTCGTCATTGTTGGTGCAGGTCCAGCAGGACTGGCCGCAGCATGCCGCATCCGCCAATTGAACGAAGAAATCAGTGTCTGTGTCGTTGAGAAAGGCTCAGAAGTTGGCGCTCATATTCTCTCTGGTGCTGTTTTTGAACCAACGGCCTTGAATGAGCTATTCCCTGAGTGGAAAGAGCAAGGTGCACCAGTGAGCACCGCTGTGACGGGTGATGATATCTACTTGTTGCAAAACGGAGAGAAGGGTCAGAAAGTTCCCAACTTCTTCGTACCTAAGACCATGCACAATGAAGGCAACTACATCATCAGCCTTGGCAACCTATGCCGCTGGCTGGCTGAGCAGGCCGAAGCGCTGGGCGTTGAAATCTATCCAACCTTTGCCGCCTCGGAAGTGGTTTACCACGAAGATGGCAGCGTAAAAGGAATCGCTACTGGCGATGCGGGTATTGCTGAAGATGGCAGCCACAAGGGTTCTTACACTCAAGGCATGGAATTGCACGGCAAGTACACCTTCTTCGCTGAAGGTTGTCGTGGGCACCTGGGCAAGCAGCTGATCAGTCAGTTCAAGCTCGATGAAGGTAAAGAGCCGCAGCACTACGGTATCGGCATCAAAGAAATTTGGAAAATCCCCGCCGAGCAGCACCAACAAGGTTTGGTTGTGCATACGGCTGGCTGGCCTTTGGCCGAAAATGGCGCCGCTGGCGGTAGTTTCTTGTACCACATTGAAGACAATCAGGTGGTTTGTGGTCTGATTACCGATTTAAGCTACAACAACCCGCACTTGAGCCCATTTGATGAGTTCCAGCGTTATAAGCACCACCCCGTGATCAAGCAGTACCTAGAGGGCGGCGAACGTATCTCTTATGGTGCTCGCGCCATCACCAAGGGCGGCATCCAGTCTCAGCCTACCATGCACTTCCCTGGTGGCTTGCTGATTGGTGATGACGCGGGCACATTGAACTTCGCTAAGATTAAAGGCTCACACACAGCCATGAAGTCTGGCATGGTGGCGGCTGAGACCGTAGTTGAGGCTCTTAAGGCAGAGCGCGCCAGTGATGATATGGTCGAGTATGAAGCCGCTTACAAAGCTTCTTGGGCTTACAAAGAGCTTCACGCGCAGCGTAACTTTGGTCCAGCCCAGCACAAGTGGGGTAACTTAATCGGGTCCGCTTACGCCTTTATTGACATAAACATCTTTAATGGCAGCCTGCCGTGGACCCTGTCTGACCCAAAGCCGGATCATGCACAACTGAAACCTGCCTCGGAAGCGAAAAGCATTACCTACCCGAAGCCAGACGGTAAGCTCAGTTTCGACAAGTCGTCTTCTGTGTTCTTGTCTAACACGAACCATGAAGAAGATCAGCCGATACACCTTAAGCTCGCAGACGCGTCAATCCCACTTGGCAGCAACCTTGTCATGTTTGATGAACCCGCTCAGCGCTATTGCCCAGCCGGTGTATACGAGATTGTGGAAGAGGAAAATGGCGATAAACGTTTCCAGATAAACTCACAAAACTGTGTTCACTGTAAAACCTGTGACATCAAAGACCCCGCACAGAACATTACCTGGGTGACACCTGAAGGTGCTGGCGGACCAAATTACCCGAATATGTAATTTTTCGTGCAAACCCGTAGTTGAGAACAACAAAAAAGGAGCCTAGGCTCCTTTTTTATTGTTATTTCATTTGTTCCTGAAAATATTTTCAGCCTTAGCGCGCCAGTCAAGGCGCGCCTACCCTAATCGATATAACCCAAACAAAAGCGCTCCCCTTCACTCTCAATGACCATAACAGTACGCCCATTAAGGGTATCGACAGTCGCTTCATCAACAAGCTGATAAAAGACACTGCGACTGATCAGTGCAGGCAAGCGATGACGAACCATTACCATCGGTATCGGCTCCTCTTTTTGTTCATCTAAATTGGGCATCCAAAGTGCGTGATCAACCCCCAACACAAACTCATCATCCACGTTGGTGGTGAAAATAAAGGCCTGACGTCCCTGGGAGTCAACTTCTTTACGGGCGGCAACAATCAGAAAAGGCGCCACATCGACCTGTATACGCCACTTTTCTACTGGTGTTAATAAAAAGTAATCCACGCCTTCTCGCTTCAATATACGAGAGAACATCTTAACCATGGCCGGACGGCGAATTTCATCGCCTAAGTAATACCAGCGCCCTTCACGATCAACGCGCATATCTAGGTCGCCATTGAGTGCTGGTGACCACTGGTCCAATGGCGGGAGACCACTGAGGCATATTTTTTCGCTGGCAAGTACACCATCGAGAAAGGATTGGCCAAGCGATTGATCGGGATGAGTCATAGGCTTTATCTATACGGTTGCTAAACATCGACCTTTAGCATTATATCGGATTGGGCGGCTAGATTGCTTGTGATTTACCCGGGAGCCGGATATGCGAAGTAAAGGAGCGTGAGAGGCATGACGAAGCCTTGAATTTTCAAGGGCTACGTAGAAGTTTAAGGCTGTGGAGGCAGCCTTAACTCTGATTCAGCCCTTTGGCGCCAAACCGATATTAACCCCTATATCCATAATCAAGTTCATCAGCCCCTCCATATCCTCAACGCCCCTGGTGAGCGCAGTATTATGAAAAAGCTCGACAGCACCATGCGTTAAAGCCCAATAGGCTAGATTGTAATAGTAGGGGGGAACATCATTCAGCTGCCCCGCAGCAATGCGTTCCGCAAAAAAACTATTAAGTTGCTGCATTACTGATTCACGTACAGCCGCCAGCTCGGCCATTTTCTCAGCTTCGTCGCCGCCAGCAATGAACCTCTCCTCCAAACGCTGAAACAGCCTTGCTCGCACTGGATCGGACATGCGGTTGGAGAAATAAACCTTAGCTGGCGCGATATAGTCACTGCCACTTGCCGCTTTCTCTATGGCTTCTTTCATCTGGCTTTGCAACAAGTGAAGATCATCAAACATTAAGCGGATATATATTTCCGACTTGGAGGCAAAATGTTTATAGATGGTACCCTTACCGATGTCGACTGTTGCCGCGATCAGCTCAACCGTCACCTTATCTTCACCATGCTCCAACAATAATGCTAAAGCCGCATCCAAGATGGACTGTTCTCGCTGCCGAAACTGCTGAACTCGTAATCTGGCTTTTTCCATTGTCATACTGACACGCTAATCTATTCAAAGAGTTGAGTTGACCGCGCAGTCTGCGCACAAGCCCCCAGCATAGAGCAAACTCGCCTCGCACGACAATGGCCATTGTGTCACTATCCCATGACATTAGTACCCAAAGGTTCTGGTCAGTCATATTTAACTGGCTATACTTTGCGTATATAAAATTAAAATGGTGTTTTTATGTCGAAAACAAGTATCGCGGAAATCAACTTACAGCTTGCGGATTTAAATGAATCCTTGGAGCACGCTTACTGGGAAGCCTCGTCTATGACTGACAAGGACCTGTTTCATGACCTGATCAGCGCGTTGCACTCTGAGCTGTCTGAACTGGCAAAGTTGAGCGTTCAAGATCACGATCTCGAGTACGAAATTATTAGCTTAGAATTTCGTCGTGCTCGTACGCGCTTAAGGGACTTACAGAAAAACCTAGACAGTCGTATATCCAGAGCCGCTACGGCTATAAAGCTTGAGTCCACACTCAGTACTCTTGCCCCGGTATTCTCTGATTAACCCCTCCCAGCCTAACCGGCAATAGGCGCTGATCACCTCTCTAAATACGCGCCTCTGCCACCGCAGCATATAACTTTAAAGCCGTGTTGAGGGTGCAGTCTGGTATTCTGGGCAAATATGCCACTCAAAACAGTATTGTGGTTGGATCCCGTTAACTAGAGACGTTAGATGTGAGCTGGCAAAGTTATGCAGGCGTGGCCGGAATGGCTGCTGACGAAAATCACAGAGCGATCACTTGCCACCGCTTGCTAGAGTGGCCCATGATCGCAGCAGCTATCTGTACGCTGGGGCTCTGGTATCTCAACAGCAGCGGTCAGGATTTTGCGCAAGCCTCTAGCATTATCCACCTATCTATTTGGATTTTGTTTGTTGTTGAAACAGCCCTGTTGAGCGTATTAAGCAACCAACCGATTAAATATTTACGAAGTAACTGGCTTAACCTCGTCATTATTATCACTGGCGCGCCCCTCCTGTTTCAGGACACAGCCTTCGCAGCAGCGCTGCGCATATTAAGACTGTCCGTACTTTTCTCCCTGCTGATTCATGTCACCGATCATGTTAAGCACCTACTGTCACGCAACACTCTAAGCACCACTCTTATTGGCACCGCCATAGTTATTGTATTGGCGGGTTTTATGATGGCGGCCCTAGACCCCGGTATTAGCACACCGGCCGAAGGCTTATGGTGGGCGCTGGTTACTGTAACGACGGTCGGTTATGGCGATGTAGTCCCGACGACTAATGCGGGGCGATTTTTTGCCAGTGTATTAATTCTAATAGGCTTGGGATTATTGTCATTGCTTACAGCTACTATTGCGGCAGCATTAATCAGCAAGCAAGACAGTGTCGTGACACATCGTCAGCGAGAGGAGAAAAGGAGAATACAAGAACTGGAAGCGCAATTGCACAGAATTGAGCGAAAGTTGGATCAACTGCTAAAGGATCGTTGAAGTCAATATAGCCATTAAAGCTTATAAGAGCTATGGGCTATGACATTTCTGTTTAACTGGAAGCAAAGCAATACTGGAAGTTTCAGTGAGCTGATCAATACTTAGAGGTGACCAAAGCGGATTCCCTCGGGTCAGGTCAGCGATGGCTACCCTTGGTGTAGAATCAATTAACAGCTGGCAGGAATTAGTATTGGGCTTGCGTGCTTATCGTCGGCCTTTATCGATATTCCAATGGTCTTAACCCGGCTTCTCTCCCCCAGAGGGCTGGGTTCTTTTTTTATTCATGCCTAAGAAGCGTTCTATACGGGTAGTACTTTCTCTATTAAATGCCTGTCACCGCGCTACCGAGCAGCAGCTCTATGTCCGTCACAACCTGGACATTAAATGAGAGCACTGTTACAGAATGGCTAGCCCCCATCCCAGCACCAACTGACAATAGGCCGCTTAACAAAACCCACACCTTATGCTTTGAGGCCTAAGTTGCTACCACCTGAAGTTTTGATTTAAAACCCAAACGGCAAACCTAACCGCTAATCCTAGGCGGGTGTAATTAGAGTATGCGACTGACTTGTGTGGCAGCGGAGTATCCCCCCACGGCGTATCCCTAAGGTAAGACCTCACCTGATCGTCAGGCAGGGCTTAAAAGAAAAAAGGGGCCTAGTGGCCCCTTTTTGTCTTGTGACGCTTAGTGGATGATTACGTCGGATTCAGCTTCCATTGATTTTTGGTAGAGCGAAAACTCTAATTGAGAGAGTTGTTCGGCCAGCTGACCCTTAAAGCGCTCCAGCTGCTCTAGCGGTAGACTTGGGAGCACACCCTCGGTCACATTGCTTAGCTGAACAACCACATAATCACCATCACTGAGTTGTACGCCGCTGTTAATTACACCGTTAGAGCTGTGCGGCAAAGAGAAAACATGCTGCAGAAGTTGTGTGCTGGTGCCCGCCTGTTGACGCTTTGTTGCGATTTGAACCTGCCAGTCCAGCCCATTCTCTTCGGCCAGTATTTCAATATCACGGCCAGCATCAAGCTCGGAAATATATTTAGCCGCCTTTCCTGCCAGCAAGACCTCTGTTTTTTCTCGAGTGAGTTGTTCGGAAATATCAGCCGTGACCATGGGTAGAGGTTTTACGGCTGAAGGTTTGTACTCTTTGCGCTTGAGTACAATGAACGCTGAGTCCGAAAGCTCCAGCACGTCAGAAATTTGCCCGTCACTCAAAACCTCTTCACTGAACACTGCAGCTAAAACTTGGTTATTTGAAAGTACACCTACGCCACCCTCACGTCCAAATAACGCTGAATTGCTAACGCTAAGCCCAAGCTCTTCGGCGGCAAAATCCAAGTTGTCGGCGTTGTAAGTTGCTTCTGGCAGCACTTCTAAAATTTCCAGATACAGGCTTTCGGCAGCCGCTTTTGCTAAATCTATTTTAATTCTATCAGCCGTATCAATAAAATTAGGAGCTTGTGTGCGCTCTTCTGAAATTAGCTTGATAAAATGTGTTCCAGCTTCCGTTTCGGTCGGCGCCGACACTTCGCCCACGGCAAGCAAACGCAGCGCGCCTTCAAATGCTTCTGGAAAAGTAGAGCCATCACTAGTGCCCAAGTCACCACCAAAAGCTCTTGAACCTAAGTCATCAGAATAAGCTTCAGCAAGCGCAGCGAAATCTTCACCAGCGGAAAGCTTCGCTTGAATTTCCATGAGCACGGCTTGCACACTGCCATCTTCTTTTGGCTCAATTAAAATATGTGCTGCCTGTCGCTGAACCTGAGCGACAAAACTGCCCTGCTCTTGAGCAAATTGCTGCTGAACTTGCTCTTCACTCACCTCGACGGTTGCGGCCAGTTTATCGAGGGTTACTTCGATATATTCAACAGACACTTGCTCGCGACTCATAAAGCTCGCTTGGTTGGCGCTATAAAATTCCTGGACTTCGGCGTCGTCAATAACTACTTCAGCCGCGATGTCTGCGTACTCAAGGGTTACGAACTGAAAATCACGCTCCTGTTGAGTCAGTGCGGTAAGGCGCTCAATATCAGCTTGCGTTGAAAATGCGCTATCACTAAGAGCCGTAGCATGCTGATTAACCAACATGTCCTCAAGAAGAAGGCCTTTGTACACAGCGGGTGTATACCCCTGCATGCGCAATAACTGTGTAAATAGTTGAGGGTCAAACTTACCATCTCGTTGGAATTGAGGGGAAGATAAAATTAGCTGATCCAATGCCGCGTCACTGACCGTCATGCTGCCGCTAGAGGCAGATTGCGACAGTAGCTCGCGCTGGATCAACCGCTGCAGTACAGGGCCACGCAAGCGCTCATCACTCAGAAGCTCAACCGGCGCTTGCTCACCAAAACGCTCAAGCAGTTGCTGCTTCTGTACGCGTATAGCCTGACTCAATGCAGACTCAGCGATGGCTTGGCTATTCACCTTGGCGGCCTCACCAGCTGTCGAATCACGCAGGAAAAGCGAGTCAATGCCGAAAAGAGCAAAAGGGATGATCATGATGGCAACAATGAACATGGCCACTGCGCCTTTCATATTGTCACGGATTGTTTGCAGCATGCGAACCTCGGTAAAACATTATCATTTATTTGAAATAAAAAAGGCGCATCATTGATGCGCCTTTTTGTTATCACTTCAGTTTTATTCGATGAAGAATAATTTCTGTCGCGACAAGCAGATTGATGTATCTCAATCTTGGACGCGGCAACTTACTTGTTAACAGCGTCTTTCAGTGCTTTACCAGCCTTGAAGCTTGGGATGGTCGCAGCCGCAATTTCAATTGGCTGGCCAGTTTGTGGGTTACGGCCAGTGCGAGCAGCACGATCCTTAACCGCAAAAGTACCAAAGCCTACCAAAACAACCTGCTCACGCTCAGACAGGGCACCAGTGATAGTTGCAACAACCGCGTCTACGGCACGACCCGCAGCCGCTTTAGGAATGTCTGCAGATGCCGCAACGGCTTCGATTAGCTCAGATTTGTTCACACTAAAACCCCTTTTATTATTCGGTTACAATCAGATAAATATTTGTGGAAAAACAGAGAAGATCCTATCTTCTTCATTTCACCACAGCCCACGCTACGCAAGGAATGCAGATTTATACCAAGCGCTCCGTGGAGGGTCAAGGCAAGTTTAGTAATAAGACGATGATTTCATCCTGACTTGGGTATTTGTGTGCAGAATGCGCGCAAACCGCTCGATTTGCGCCTAGAAGGAATATGTATCAGTGACGGCTAATACGACTGCTAGTTTCCTTGTTTTGTGTGTTGGCTGCATCTTCAAGAGCCTTATACTCCTTGTCGGACAGAGGCTCAGGCATGTGCTGTAAGGCGACTTCTAGAACCTGATCAATCCATTGCACAGGAATTATTTTAAGGTCAGCTTTGATGTTGTCAGGAATTTCCTTAAGGTCACGCTCATTACCCTTTGGAATGAGTACCGTCTTAATACCGCCTCGATGAGCTGCGAGTAACTTTTCCTTGAGGCCGCCAATATTAAGTACTTCGCCTCGCAATGTGATTTCACCGGTCATGGCAACGTCAGCCCTTACCGGTATCCCCGTAAGTACTGACACCAGCGTGGTACACATTGCAATACCTGCACTCGGGCCGTCCTTTGGGGTCGCTCCTTCAGGGACGTGAATGTGTATGTCATATTTGTCTATGAAGTCGGGTGTGACCCCCAATACCTGTGAGCGTGACCTAACGACCGTTAAGGCCGCTTGGATCGACTCCTGCATGACATCGCCAAGCGACCCAGTCTTAACCAGCCTTCCCTTGCCTTTAACTGCTGCTGATTCAATGGTTAAAAGCTCACCACCAACTTGGGTCCACGCCAAGCCGGTAACCTGCCCCACTTGATTTTCTTCTTCGGCTACACCGTAGTCGAACTTTATAACACCTAGAAAGTCTTTAAGTGTTTCAGTTGTCACCACAACTTGGCTAATGCTTGTATCTTTAATAAGTTTCGTAACAACTTTACGGCAGATCTTTGCTATGTCGCGGTCAAGCCCTCGCACACCTGCTTCTCTAGTATAAAAACGCACAATATCGCGAATAGCGTCATCGTCAATACTGCACTCAACGTCTTTAAGTCCGTTGTTTTTCATTTGCTTGGGAATCAGATAGCGAATGGCAATATTCACTTTTTCATCTTCGGTATAACCGGGTATACGAATCACCTCCATCCGATCCAGTAATGGACCCGGTATATTCATCGAATTTGAAGTACAGATAAACATAACATCGGAGAGGTCGTAATCAACCTCCAAATAATGGTCGTTAAAGCTGTTGTTTTGCTCTGGGTCTAAAACCTCTAGGAGCGCAGAGGCGGGGTCACCTCGATTATCCATACCCATTTTGTCAATTTCATCGAGTAGGAATAAGGGATTTTTAACACCCGCCTTAGACATTTTCTGTATCAACTTACCCGGCATGGAGCCAATGTAAGTGCGGCGATGTCCTCGAATCTCAGCTTCGTCACGTACGCCACCGAGGGCCATACGAATAAACTCACGGTTGGTTGCACGAGCGATGGACTCGCCTAATGATGTTTTTCCGACCCCAGGGGGGCCTACCAAACACAGTACTGGGCCCTTGATTTTTTTAACCCGCTTCTGCACCGCGAGATACTCAAGGATTCGTTCTTTTACTTCTTCTAGTCCGTAATGGTCCTTGTCGAGCACCTTCTCTGCGCGAGCTAAATCATGCTTCACCTTGCTTCGCTTACGCCAAGGGATATTAACCATCCAGTCAATATAGGCTCGGACAACGGAAGCTTCCGCTGACATAGGCGACATCAGTTTTAATTTATTGAGCTCTGCACGGGTTTTTTTATCAGCCTCTTCAGGCATCTTGGCTTGTACTATTTTTTGCTCAAGCTCTTCAAGTTCGTTGGGCTCTTCACCCATATCGCCAAGTTCTTTTTGAATGGCTTTTACTTGTTCGTTGAGATAGTACTCGCGCTGACTTTTTTCCATCTGTTTTTTAACGCGGCCACGGATGCGCTTTTCGACCTGGAATAAATCAATTTCGGCCTCCATCAAGCCAAGTAAATGTTCAAGGCGCTCTCGAATATCACCCATTTCGAGAATTTCTTGTTTCTGCTCCAGGTCGAGCGACATATGTGCCGCAACAGTATCGGCAAGGCGTCCTGGCTCATCGATTCCGGAGAGGGACGTCATGACCTCGGCGGGTACTTTTTTACTCAAGCTAACGTATTGCTCAAACTGGCTCATGGCGGAACGCAACAGTACATCAGCTTCCTTTGTAGCCATGTCATCGGACCCGATGATGTCAGCCGTGGCGCGAAAGTACTCTCCTTGATCAGTGATGCTGCTGATTTTCGCTCGCTCACCACCTTCAACTAGAACCTTTACGGTGCCGTCAGGGAGTTTCAGTAACTGTAAGATACTTGCAACCGTTCCAATCTCGTAGAGCTGTTCTTGGCTAGGGTCATCATCGGCCGCATTGCGCTGTGCCAGCAGTAAAACCTGCTTATCTGCAGCCATCGCCTGCTCAAGCGCTTCTATGGATTTTTCACGCCCAACGAAAAGTGGTATCACCATGTGCGGGTAAACCACAACATCGCGTAGCGGCAGTAAGGGTAAGTCTTGAGTGGCTGCTTCAGTCATGTCGTCTCGGTCCATTTTGACCTCTTGGGTGGCGCGTAAAGCTATTTGAAAGGAGGAATTATCAATAAGACTGGGGGCAACTTGGGGCAATTACAAGTTTTCGAAAGGCAAAAAAGAAGAATAAAAAAAAAGAGCTCTGAAAGAGCTCTTTTTGTATGAGATTTGAACGCAGGTAGGGCTCTTAGTTATCAGGAGCTACCTTTGCAATACTCACTTCTTCCGCATCCACTGTCGCATAGACCAGAAGTGGCTCTGAATCGCCAGTAATGACTGACTCATCAACAACAATCTTACAAACATTTTCTTCGGATGGGATTTTATACATAGTGTCGAGCAAAACCGACTCCATGATGGATCTCAAGCCACGAGCACCTGTCTTACGCTCCATTGCTTTCTTAGCTACAGCATCCAGGGCGTCTTGGCGGAAATCAATTTCAGCGCCTTCCATCTCAAATAACTTGGCATACTGTTTAGTGAGAGCGTTCTTCGGCTCCGTTAAGATACGCACAAGCGCTTCTTGATCCAGCTCCTCAAGAGTGGCGATCATCGGCAGACGACCGACAAACTCAGGAATGAGACCATAACGAACCAAGTCCTCCGCCTCTAAGTCCTTCAGCGTGGCGCCAAAATCCTTCTTGTCGTCTTTGCTCTTAACTTCAGCTCCAAAGCCAATTCCGCCTTTTTCCGAGCGATCACGTATTACTTTGTCTAGGCCGGCAAACGCGCCGCCACAGACAAACAATATGTTAGACGTGTCAACCTGCAGAAACTCTTGCTGAGGGTGTTTGCGGCCCCCCTGTGGAGGGACAGAAGCAACAGTTCCCTCGATAAGCTTAAGTAGTGCTTGTTGCACACCTTCACCTGAAACATCGCGGGTAATCGATGGATTATCCGACTTACGTGAAATCTTATCGATTTCATCAATGTAGACAATGCCCTGCTGGGCCTTCTCAACATCGTAATCACACTTCTGTAGTAGCTTTTGAATGATGTTCTCAACATCCTCACCAACATAACCCGCCTCGGTAAGGGTGGTTGCATCTGCGATTGTAAAAGGAACGTCCAGTAAGCGAGCGAGCGTCTCAGCCAGCAAAGTCTTACCGCTGCCTGTGGGTCCGACCATCAAAATATTACTTTTGCCCAACTCAACATCATCTTTTGTGCTTTTTTCACTTACGCGCAAGCGCTTATAGTGATTGTAAACCGCGACAGCGAGTACTTTTTTAGCTCGGTGCTGGCCAATAACGTATTCGTTAAGCGTATCCGCTATTTCCTGCGGGGTTGGCAAACGCTCAGAGGATCCTTCTGAGGATGTCTCCTGGATTTCTTCACGAATAATATCATTGCAAAGGTCTACACATTCATCACAGATGAATACCGACGGGCCTGCAATAAGCTTACGCACTTCGTGTTGGCTTTTGCCGCAAAAGGAGCAATACAACAGTTTGCCGTTGTCATCGCTATTATCATTAGTGTGGTCGGTCATTAAACATCTCCGTACAAAACCGGCTTGTCTGAGCCTTTTTTCTGCGTCTGGGTCAATTGGCCTGCTGCGGCCTGTTGCTTTAGCAACAGGCCTCCATTGGCGCTATTCGATAATTGCTAAATTTACTCGCCTGATACTCGATGCTCAAGCACCTGATCAATTAAACCGTATTTTTTCGACTCTTCAGCGCTCATAAAGTTATCGCGCTCAGTATCAAGGGCTATTTCCTCAGCACTTCTGCCTGAATGGAAAGCCATGATTTCATTGAGGCGCTGGCGCGTCTTCAGGATCTCTTGAGCTTGTATGTGGATATCCGTGGCCTGCCCCTGTGCACCGCCACTCGGCTGGTGAATCATGGTACGTGCGTTTGGCAAGGCAGATCGCTTACCTTTTGCACCAGCATTAAGCAGGAAGGCCCCCATGCTGCAGGCCTGGCCGATACACATAGTACTTACGTCAGGTTTGATAAACTGCATGGTGTCATATATAGACATACCAGCTGTCACTGAGCCACCGGGCGAATTTATGTATAGGTGTATGTCTTTATCTGGATTTTCAGCCTCTAAGAAAAGCAGCTGAGCAACCACGAGGTTAGCCATATGGTCTTCGACCTGGCCAACCATAAAAATAACACGCTCTTTTAATAGGCGGGAGTAAATATCATATGATCGCTCACCGCGTGCAGTCTGCTCAACAACCATTGGCACAAGGCCTGAGCTAGTAATATCGGAGGCCTGCGAGTAGGAATTAAATTGTGGCATGTCGTTTTTATATCCTTTTCGACAAAGAGAGTCGCTCTACACTAATGCAATTGCATAAACGCAGCGTAGATTCACTTTGGAGAGCTTAAACCGTGAGGGTTAGATATTCCAGCTTCGTCAGCGAAAACTGGGAAATTTGCCGCGAAACGGACGTTCCGCGGCGAATATCGTACAAATATTACTCAGCAGCTTCCTGCTTGATCACTTCTTCGTAGCTGCTTTCGGTTTCTGTAACCTTTGCGCTAGCAAGAACAAAATCAACAACCTGGTCCTCAAGCACTACAGACTCAACACCGGAAAGCATTTGCTGATTTCCGTAGTAGTAGTCCACTACTTCTTGAGGGTCCTGATAGGTGGAGGCCAGCTCTTCTACTGCAGTACGAACGCCATCAGCATCCACTTTGATGTCATTGGCCTTGATGAGCTCACCAACAATCAAGCCCAGTACTACGCGACGCTCAGCTTGCTCTTTGAACATTTCATCTGGAAGCAATGATTTAACATCGAAGTCTAGCTTCTGGCCGCCAAACTGCTGCATCATCTGGGCCCGAAGAGCCTCGATTTCGCCGCCGATCAAAGCCGTTGGAACCGCCACTTCGTGGGCCTCAACCAGCTGATCCATAACCTGGCTCTTAACCTTAGCCTTGGCTGCGTTCTTAAGCTCGCGACCCATGTTAGATTTAACATCTTCACGGAACTTGGCTTCGTCATCGCTTTCAACGCCGTACTTAGAGAAGAACTCAGCGTTCAGCTCTGGCAATTGTTGCTCAGAAACAGTGTTCACCTTGATGGCGAATTCAACAGCGGCGCCTTGAAGCTCCTCTGCTTGATAATCATCCGGGAACGTCAGGGAAATCGTCTTTTCTTCGCCAGCCTTGAGGCCGGAGATGCCGTCTTCAAAGCCTGGCACCATAGCGCCTGAGCCCAACACTAGGTCATGAGATTCGGCTTTGCCGCCAGCGAATTCTTCGCCGTCTTTAGTGCCGTTAAAATCAATGTTTACCTGGTCGTCGGTCGCAGCGGCGCGCTCAACTGCACTCCAGCTAGCCTGCTGCTTGCGCAACACGTCAACCATTTTATCCAAGTCGGCATCGGTAACTTCAGCGGTCAACTTGGTGATTTCAAAGCCGGACAGCTCCTGCAATGCTACGTCTGGATATACCTCAAACGTCGCAACGTATTCAAAATCTTTACCTTCTGTACTCACTTTGGGTTCGATTGCTGGTTGACCAGCTGGGCGAACCTCTTCCTTCTGAACGGCTTCGTAGAAGGATCGGCTAATTACTTCGCCTAAAACTTCCTGGCGAACACCGGCGCCGTAACGCTGCTTAACAACTTTGGCTGGAACCTTACCAGCACGAAAGCCGTTGATGCGGACAGTTTTTGCGGCTTCTTTTAGGCGCTTTGCTACTTCAGTATCGACCTGTGCGGCTGGTACACCTACGGTCATGCGACGTTCTAGGCCAGAAGTCGTCTCAATTGAAACCTGCATGATGTTCCTCGTGAAATTCAGAAAGAAAATGTCGGTACGTGCGCTTGCACGCGCATCGACTTATTTGAGTGTTCGGCCACCAATCTGGCAGCTGAACGATGTTTGGTGTGGATTCTAGAGCCACAACGAGGGTGGCATTATACGCAAGCCCATGAGCTTGTAAAGTCCACGAAAACAAGTGCTTAGGCAGGGTAATCAGTCGTCAGGAGCCGTTGCGGCTGGTCCCAGGCTCAGTCATTTGGTTCAGTAATGGCTGCGCGCGGAATTCAGGGCATAAAAAAAGCCCAACACTGCAAAGTGTTGGGCTTTTTCATAATTGGTGCGGACGGAGAGACTTGAACTCTCACATCAAAGATACTGGTACCTAAAACCAGCGCGTCTACCAATTCCGCCACGTCCGCTCATTCCGCTAAGGTCATTAATCATGACACTTCAAGTCATTGAAAAACAAAAGGATTTAACGTTTTGTTTTGCCCCTGACTGGAACGGAAGTGATTCTGCCACAGTCACTGAAACGGTACAATACCCACCGGTAAATTTACTGTGTTTTCGCGCAATTAATCTTTTGACGGTTTCGACGTCCCGCTGATCAAATGCACCGATTGGCCAGGTTGAGTAAGTTGTGCGGCGAGCCCACCCTCCCCCACAAGGTGCCCAACACCAACGACCACAAATAACTGCCGCCCCTCGTTGAGCATTTCCTGAATACGTTCACTCATTGAGTGGTTGCGACGTTCATAAATCATTTCATAAAACTTGGCGGAAATATCGCCAGCGTTAAAACCTTGCTTGATAATGCCGTCCAAGACCCGTGCGTCACCCAGCTGCCAAGCCGCCAATATCTGCCTTAATTGCACAGAACTGAATTCAAATTCAGTCAAGGTTTGCCGTAAAAACAGCAATTGCTGCTCATCAGTGAACGCGGTGAAAATTGCAAGTTGTTGCTCAAACGTTTCAAGTTCGACAAGCTCGGTGGGGCCGTTGCCCTGCCCCAACTTTACCCGCTCAATAAAGTGTCGATCAATGCCCAATGCATCTGAGAAACCTTCACTGCGTACCTGGATGGCCGTGAGTTGCACAGCTACGAGCCACGGCTTCAAATACTCTAGGGCCGCAATAGGTAGGCCCAGTTCAAGGCAAGCATCCGCAAGTAAACTGAGTGTCTCTTCATCCAAGTGCGGGTAAAGGCTATCGCCATCGATATAGCGCCCCTGTTGGCGCATAGTCTGGGCCGCTACATTAGGCGCTATGGCCGCCATATCAAGCTCAACAACCAGCTCTTCGCTGTTAGAAAATGCCTTTTCAACAACATCAGGCAAAGGGTATAACGCTTGCGTACCGAAGTGCACAGAACCAAATAGGTAGGCCTGCCCGCCCGTGCGCGCATTATCGACACGCCAGAGCAAGGGGTCAGACAGGGCCGATGACGTCGCGCACAAAAGAAGCGACAGTATTAACGGGTAAATACGGCAGCTCAGCATCATTTAGGTAATGCCAGCAGGAAAACCGCATCATTACCTAGGGCTCTCAACGGTTGACCAGCTAAAGCGCCGGGTAATAATGCCCCCTGCTCTTGGCCAAGGTTGAGCCCGCCAACGATCACCTGCCCTGTCAAACCCATTAGCAAGGCGTATACAAAGTTACTAGGGAGCGACCAGTCACTCGATCGCGTTAATGCTATTCGCCAAACCTCAAAGCCATCGAAGCACACAACCTCATCGATGGTCACGCCCGGCCGTTGCTCGAGGCGCTTTAATGGCGCCGCATCAGGCGTGTTTAGTTGCACGCAGTCCAGTGCCGCAGCGGTATCCCAGTGCTCCTGGGTTAATACCTTTTGCGCAAAGCTTAAAATTTGGCGCTCATAGACAGGTGTTTGAAACTCTATTGTTCTAACCCCGTGCAGCAACGAATGCGGGGTAAAGCAAGGTACTTTGACAACAGCGCCGAGCTCTAAGGGCTTAAGACCCTTGTATGCATCCATCGCATCGCGCAGGCGCGCTTCTTTGTCGCGCAGCTCCAAGGGTACTCGCTCAAGCCAAGCCTTCGTTTGGCCAGCCATAACGGCTTCATTGAGCGGCAAGCCCTGCTCGGTGCGCATACCATCGATTAACCGATCTATCTCACGCCTCACCCGCTCATACGCGGAAACGGCCCCAGCAAAGGCTTGTTTAAATTCAGTGTCAGAGGAAAACCGCTGTCTTGCCACCTCATTAAAACCAAATCGAATACCGCCTACGCCCGCTGGCCAGGCGGCCTCATCAATATGGGTGACGACATAGACCTCTTGTTTCTCTTCGTGAAGCTCAAAATACAAATCCCCGAATACCTCCTCAGGTAATGGGTCCAGTATTTTCAATAGATTGATATTGCGCGCCAGCCCCCCGACAAGGCGTTCAGGTGCCATTGACAAGACCCATGGCAATGGACTGTGTAAGGTTTTCGTGCCCACCGAGGATTGTCCGCGAGCTTCGATACCGGTAAACCAGAGCTCCTGCCCCCAGGGTTTTTTAATGCTGATGGGCTGCAGTGGCAGAGCGTCATTCAGTGCTAACCAAGGCCACTCCAGCTCACTGGCCAATGCTTGGCAACCGGGTTCATCGACGAGGACGTTGAGCTGCTGGCGCTGAGTCGTCGACAAATCGTTAAAGCGCCCCACACAACCGCCCCAGAATTCACGGCCATGATCGTCGACACGAATGGATATCAGGGCCAACAACTCAACTAATGGCTGTTCAGGTAGGTAGTACTGATCAAAATCGTAAACGATGGCAAAGGTCGATGCGCTAGCGGCACCCTGCGTCAGCAATTGCTGACGCACATAACCTTCCGGTGTAGCTTCTGAAACCCTGATCAAAAATAAATGCTCCAAAAATTGGTCAAAGCGTTACCGCGTAGAATATGAACAGCCTGTAATGGCGTCACTTAATCGCCGTGAAAACAGTGATAAAACAATACTTTGCAGTCTAACAGAAACATTCTAGCCGCCGAAACACTGACTAATTGACAGGCAAAAAAAAGCCCAGCTCGAAGGCTGGGCTTTTTCATGGGCTATTAGGCCCAAGGGTCGCAATTAACTCAGTTCACGCGTTCAACCACGGTGGTAATACCTTGGCCTAAACCAATGCACATAGTGGAAATACCCGTATTCCAGTCCTTTTCCTGCATAACCGACAGGAGTGAGCCGGTAATGCGTACGCCGGAACAGCCAAATGGGTGACCCAGTGCAATCGCACCGCCATTGAGGTTAACCTTGGACTCCATATCGTCAAGAAGATCAAGGTCTTTCAATACAGGGATAGCCTGAGCGGCAAAGGCTTCGTTAAGCTCAACGTAATCAATATCGGTCATCTTCATGCCGAGGTTAGTCAGGGCTTTCTGTGTTGATGGTACAGGGCCATAACCCATGATTGAAGGATCCACGCCTGCTAATGTCATTGCCGTTAGTTTGGCAATTGGCTTAAGACCCAAAGACTGAGCTCGCTCTGCAGACATTACTATCATCGCCGAAGCGCCGTCCGTAATTTGGGATGAACTGCCTGCCGTAACAGTACCGCCCTTAGGGTTGAACGCCGGACGCAACTTACTCAGGCTCTCGGCAGTGGTGTCAGGGCGAATGGTTTCATCTGCGGTAATCATGACCGGAGCGCCATTGGCGTCGTGGCCCATAATTGGGATAATCTCACGATCGAATTTACCCGCAGCGCGTGCTGCCGCAGCAAGCTGGTGAGATCGAGCGGCAAACTCATCCATCTGCTCACGACCAACGCCGTGCATCATCGACAGGAATTCAGCGGTCATGCCCATGCTGCCGGCAGCCTTGGCAACCGTGAAGCCCATCTTCGGGTTGATGTCTACAGCTCCCATCATGTTGATATGGCCCATGTGCTCAACCCCACCAACCATATACACATCACCAACACCAGCCATAATATTGGCTGCCGCTGTGTGCAGTGCTGACATGGATGAACCACAGAGGCGGTTAACGGTTTGGCCAGGCACTGTGTGTGGTAGGCCTGCCAGCAGTCCAACGATACGCGCAAGGTTCATGCCCTGCTCTTCACGCTGCATAACACAGCCCCAGATAAGATCGTCAATACTTGCTGGGTCGATCGCTTCATTGCGACCCAGTAGGCCGTTGATAACCGATGCGCTCAGCTCGTCGGCGCGGACGTGACGAAAACAACCATTCTTAGAACGACCCATTGGGGTACGTGCGTAGTCGACGATCACTGCATCTCTTGGATTCAGGCTCACAATATTCTCTCCTGTAAAATTCTATAAGTAATTGGCTTAATGGAGTGCTCGGCTTAGCCGTAGTAACTCTCGCCCTTTGCAGCCATTTGACGCATCGCGTCTGTCGCTTGGTAAAGTGGACCTTGCTCTTTGTACTGGTCACACAGCTCAACAAACTTGGCGACACCAATGCTGTCAATCCAGCGGAATACACCGCCACGGAATGGAGGGAAACCAACGCCGTAGACCAATGCCATATCCGCCTCAGCGGCACTGCCAACAATGCCTTCTTCAAGGCACCGAGCCAGTTCGGTGGCCATAGGGATCATCATGCGTGCAATCACTTCGTCCTTATCAAACTCTTTGCTGTCGGCAACGACGGGCTTTAGCAGTTCGTAGGAAGTCTCCGTGACGGTCTTCTTTGGCTTGCCGCGCTTATCGGCCACATAATCGTAAAAGCCTTCGCCGGTTTTCTGACCGTAGCGACCATTTTCGAACATGATGTCGCTACAGGTTTTGAAGTCTTTGGTCATTCGCTCAGGGAAACCCTGCGCCATCACTTTCTCAGCGTGTGCTCCGGTATCCATGCCAACAACGTCCAGCAAGTAAGCCGGCCCCATAGGCCAGCCCCAACGCTCCATCACTTTATCGACCTTTTGGAAGTCAGCACCGTCACGTACCAGACCAGCAAAACCAGCGAAGTATGGGAACAAAACGCGATTCACCAAGAACCCAGGGCAGTCATTAACAACAATGGCCTTCTTGCCCATCGCATTGGCGTAAGCAACCGTGCGGGCAATAGCAGTCTCTGAGGTCTTCTCTCCACGGATTACTTCTACCAGTGGCATCGCATGCACCGGGTTAAAAAAGTGCATGCCGCAGAAGTTTTCAGGACGTTCAAGGGCTTCAGCTAGGTGAGTAATAGAGATGGTTGACGTATTTGATGCCAAAACGGTGTCAGCAGAAATATGCTTTTCCGTTTCAGCTAGAACAGCACGCTTAACTTTAGGGTTCTCAACGACCGCTTCAACAATAATGTCGAGCTTATCAAAACCATCGTATGAAAGGCTTGGCTCAATGCTAGATAGAATCTGACCCATCTTAGCTGGTTTCATGCGCCCTTTGTCGACACGCTTACTGAGCAGCTTTGTCGCTTCGTTCATACCAAGATCAAGACCTGCCTGAGCGATGTCTTTCATCTTAATTGGCGTGCCTTTTAGCGCGGACTGATAAGCGATGCCGCCACCCATGATACCAGCACCCAAAACAGCAGCGCGTTCAACTTTCTTATCAGACTTCTTTTCCCACGACTTGGCTTTCTTTGCCAACAGCTGGTCACTGAGGAACAGGCCAACCAAAGATTGAGCTGCGTCGGTGCTTGCCAGCTTGGCAAAACCTTCCTGCTCAACCTTCAAGCCCGCTTCGCGGTCTAGGGTTGCGTTCTTTTGCATGCACTTAACGGCGGTCACTGGGGCCGGGTAGTTTGGCCCAGCTTGAGCACCAATAAAGGCCTTTGATGTTTCGAACGCCATCATAGACTCGGTGCCATTCATCTTGATCGGGCCGCGCTTCTGGGTGCGACGAGTTTCGAAATCAAGCGAGCCATCAATACATTGACCCAGCACCTGCAGTGACACTTCACGAAGCAACTCAGGTGCTACGACACCGTCCACAGCTCCTGTCTTTAAAGCATTGTCTGGGCGCTGCTCTTTACCGCTGCCAACCCACTCAATTGCAGTATCTGTACCCACTACGCGAGGCAGGCGAACCGTGCCGCCCCAACCAGGAATCAAGCCTAGCTTCACTTCTGGCAAACCAATTTTTGCCGATGAGCTCATGATACGAAAATCACACGCCAGACAAAGCTCAAAACCGCCACCTAGAGCAAAACCGTTAATGGCGGCAACAACCGGCACCTTGAGGTCTTCCAAACGGTTAAAGCTTTCGTTGTTTATACCCAGGTTAGGACCGGCCGCCGCCTCAGCCCCAGCCTTAAACATGTCTTCGAACTCAGAGATGTCAGCACCAACGATAAAAACAGACTTACCACTGGTTACAAGCACACCCTTAAGATCCGATGTGTTTTCTAGGGCGGTTACCGCCTCTGACAGTTCACCAACGGTCTTAGCGTCGAATTTATTGACTGATTCAGCCTGAGCATCGAAGCACAGTTCAGCGATACCTGAATCCAGCTGCTGCACAGTAAGTGTGTTGCCTTTAAATATCATGTCTAACCTCTCATTTCATCGGTACACGACCGAAGATGTATTGTTCTTACCTGAAGTGGCAAGCCAAGCTTGGCACTGTAATAGGGCATGTAAAATGATAGCGAGCGATAGTATAGGTGCTTAAAACGGTCGTTTGAAACATTTTTTGTGACTGAATCGTCACGGTCGTATTTAAGCGGCGCGCGAACTAACCGAGAAAACAAAATAGAAGGATAGATAATAATCGCTAGGACAGCGAAAAAAATGTGATCAAGTGGATAGGTGCCCTACCACCCAGTGGTTTGAGGGGGCATTAGAGTTGGCTAAACAGAGCGTCATTGCCGGTAGCTTAAACTGCTGCCCCGCCTGCAGGGACATTTCGCCGTGTAGGGTCGATAGACTCAATGAACCGGCCACGACCAAAATAATAGCCCCATGTTTAAACAATAACCTCTGAGGTTGGCCACCCAGCTCTGTCGAGTAAGCCGTAATGGTGAACTGTAAGTCAGCCCCAATGGCGGCAGAGGAGGCCCTAAGTACTCCAGAAGAATTCAGTTCAATCGAAAAGAAGTCGCTAACAGCAAGGGGGAAACCCGTCAGGACTTTACCCAGTGAAGCCACAGAAGGACTCACTGAATCTTGCTCCATAACTGAAATAGCACTATTCGCGACACCCGCGCGCTTGGCGAGCTCTCGTTGCGAAAGGCCGTATAACTTACGAACCATCTTTAAGCGCTGACCAATCTTTTCTGGCATCTTGCCCTTCCTTCGTTCGTCCTACCTTCGAGCGCGACTATAAGCACGCAATTTCTTACATAAGCTAAACAAACACTATACAAACAGGCTCTTAAAAAGAAGCCCTATAAAAAAGCCCGCAGATGCGGGCTTTTTTTACTTCAATCAAGCATGTCGTTATAACGACTCTCAGTTTTAAAGTTCACTGGCCGTGCAAACCCAGGAATTTCAATTCCATGCGAAGAAAGGCCGAGCTCAGCATCATCGATCATGTCCTTACCGAAATTATAGATAATGCCGAAGTCACCTTTGAGTGCGCGCTCATTATAGGCGTTAGCTTTCTCTACCGTTGTCCGGCGTTTATCTTGATAGGCGTCCATTAACGCCTTACCGTGGCGCTTGTAGAGCATGGACTCAACAACGCGAGGTGCCAATACAACCCCCGTGGCGTTATTACCCCCAAAGCCTTTGGAGTTAATGAAAGCGACATCCAATCCCTGCTCTGAGACATCAAGGTCAGATAAAGGAATGGTCAGGTTGTTTTGGTGTACGTCTTCAGCAACAGCGTCAATGGTTTTAATACCAGGCACTAGGTTGTATTTAAAGGAGCCCAACGCAGAAATAAGTTGGTCACCGCTGGCAGGGCCAATGGAATGGCCGACGTAGGACTTAACCGCCGTCACAGGCCAACCAGTAATCCCAAAGGCCTCACCTACCCTGTCAAATAAGTCGGACTCGGTTACCCGGTTGGCTGGTGTGCTCGAACCATGCGCGTGCACAAAGCTGCGCTCCCGAATACCTTCGTCGCCAACCAACTCACGTGCGGCGGCCACCGCTTTAGCTAAGGTGATGTAGTTGCCTGGCCCTGGGGCTGAAATAGACTTTTTATAACCATCAGCATTGATAAAAACATCAGTGACGGCACCGTGAATATCTGCCCCCAACTCCAGCGCTAACGCATCATCCATCAAGATAATGTATTGGCTTGATTCGGCAATAGTGAAACCACAGTTATTACCAAATGGACGACTGGAGCGACGCAGGTCTGGCACGTCAACACCATCAAGTTTGTTCAAGCCCTCTGCTGTCCCCAGTGCGCTCATTGCGGCAAAGCCATCGATAATCTCAGGCGTAACAGGTGCCTCACTGTTGCCAATGATCGCCACTCGGCATTTGCCAGATTGAATGCCCTCAAGACCAACTCTTAGGTTGTATAAGAACGTCGCACACGCACCGGTTGACGAACCGGTTGTCCCAACACTTCCCAGTACGTAGGCGTTAATAAAGTCCGCCGGCATGGTGTTCAGACCCAGAGGCAGCTGCTTGGCAGAGACCCTGCTACCCAGCAAGCGCGATTGCATCATGCCACCCAAACCGTTGGCATCTAATTGGCTCATGACGGAACCCGAGAAAACAGCAATTTCATCTGGCTCGACCTTGGCGACTACATCCTGCCAATCAATTCCCATTGAGTGAATAGCATCGGTCACACCAACAATGGTCATCTGCAAGCCACGCGGGTGAAAACGTGAGGTGTAGAGTTCGGCCGGGTCAAAGCCAGTGGGTAGCTGCCCTGCTGACTTAACCGGCATCTCACGCGTCGCATCGATTTTAACCGACAGATCGCCGTTCATCGTTACACGAACCACCTTGTCGGGCAGCTCTTCAACACTCCACGACTCGGGTACGGGGTGCGGCAACTGCTTGCGGCTCAAGGTGAACTGAGTGGCCTCACCGTTAAGCTTGACCGCTTGATGCCAAGGGGTGTTATCGACATCAAAATGCTCAACCCCAATGCGGCGAATCAAGGTCGCTTCGAGTACCTGTTGCCCAAAGCGCTGCTCAATGTCCCCAAGGTTCAATCGCTGCTTTTCAGCATCAACATACTGCCCTTCCTCGACAGCAACGAGCTTCATCATGACCGCTAGGCCGGCAATGGTTTCTTGTCGGGAAAGTTCATCAATAGACTCGATCACCATTCGGCGAAAGCCCTGATGAAAAGAGCTGCGACCCGCAGCGTTATAACCCCCAAAACCCACAATGACCGGTAAACCTGACATATTCTAAAACCCTTGAAAATAAGACGCTATTACATATGCACCCATCTTAGGCTCGGCAAAATACATAGGTTATTGGTATAATGGACGCTAATTGTGCCATTGTGGCCACCTCACTCTATAAGCTAGAAAAATTTATGAACACACCCCCGCGCATCAGCTTTGTTCTCCTGGAGCACATGCTTGCGACCAGTGTTACCTTGCCCACGGAAATGATGCGCGCTGCTGAAAGCGCTGCCAAGAGTCGTGATCGTTCAGCCCCTCCCCTCGAAATATCGATGGTGGCCACGACACTTGAGCCCATCACCACCCAGGCTGGATTCCAGCTAACACCTAGCCATACCTTTTCCGATATTGAGGAAACAGACATCATCATGGTTCCCGCTCTCTGGCGGAACCCGAAGCCGATCATTAAACGCAACCGTGAACTGGTTACATGGCTAGCCAAAATGCACATACAAAACAGCACCATTATTGGTGTTTGTACCGGCAGCGGCTTCTTAGCTGAGGCTGGCATACTTGATGGCAAACCCGCAACAACACACTGGTCCTATTTTGATCAGTTTCAGCGTGACTACCCGCAAACCGAACTGAAGCGGCAGTACTTTATTACCCAGAGCGGCAATACTTATTGTGCCGGCAGTGTTAACGCGGCTGCAGATTTAGTTGTTCACTTGATACAGGGTATTTTTGACCACAGCATCGCCAGTCATGTAGAGCGAAGCTTTTCTCACGAAATTCGCCGTACCTATGAAGCCACCAGCTATCTAGAAAGCCAACACCGAAACCACCCAGACGAAGACATAATTCAAGCGCAGGAGTGGTTACAGGAAAACTGTCAAAGTGAGATTGTTTTTAAAGCCGTTGCTGAACGTTTTGACATGAGCGTAAGAACGTTCAATCGTCGCTTTAAAGAAGCCACGGGCACACCACCCCTGCAATACTTACAGGCACTGCGTATAGACATGGCTAAAGAGTTGTTGCAGACCAGCAATCTATCCATCAGTGAAATTGCGTACAAGATTGGCTATCAAGACATGGGGCATTTCGCCGGCTTGTTTAAAAAGCTGCTGGCCACCACGCCCAGTCAATACCGGGCAACGGTACGCGCAAAACTATTCACCGCTGAAGACAGGTCTGGCATTAGAGCTTCTTTCTGAAAAAAACCACATCCGCTGAGACAAAGTTCAGTTCTGCCTCCCATTTTTTTGCTAAGTATTCAAACGTCGCCGCAGAGAAAAAGCACACGTGGGTGGGGTCGTTTTTATAATGCCAGGCCTGAAATTTTTCTGCGGATATTATGCGCTTAGTCATAACGCCGAGAACGCCACCTGGAACTAACAGAGACCACAAGCGCTCTAACTCAAAAGCAGGGTCGTACAGGTGTTCTACAACCTCAGTAGCGGTGATGAAATCGTAACTTTCGCACGACATGTGTTCTGGGTTGTTGGCATAAAAAACGTCAAAAGCATTCTGTTTAATCCCTTGCTCTGAAAACATTTTTTGCAACACGGGCTCTGGCCCTGAGCCAAAGTCCAAACCTATAAGGTCTTCTGGGATCCTCCCGGAAAGAGCTTCTAGAATCGGATCGAGCATCCGAGACAAGAAACGCCGGTAAGCTAAATTCCCTGCACTGTTTTCGTGTTTGTCGTACTCTGCTTTCTCATCGTCAGTTGCTAAGCGTTGAACCTCAGGGACCTGCACTAACGCACAGCGTGAACACTGCAGATAATCTCTGCGTTTGTCCTGCGCATAAGCTTGGACGCAGCCACCACATAAAAAACAAGCGCTCATGTTAATACCTAAGCTATGTCACAAACAAAAACGGCTGCCATTGGCAGCCGTTTCAAACACTTTAAACGATTACGCCGCTCGGCTGACCGAAGCGGGAGTGTTGCCCTGAGAGCCACTGGTAATGGTAATGCTTCGTGGTTTCATCGCCTCAGGAATTTCTCGGCGCAGATCAACATGCAGAAGACCATTCTCAAGATTCGCAGACTCGACCTTTACATGATCCGCCAATTGGAAGCGACGCTCAAAATTACGACCCGCAATGCCCTGATGCAAAAAAGTTTTGCCCGTCGAAATATCTTCTTTTTTCCCAGCAATCGTCAAGGTTCCCTGCTCTGTTTGTATCGATAATTCACGCTCATGAAAGCCGGCGATGGCCATCGTGATACGGTACTGATCTTGATCGATCAGTTCGATGTTATAGGGCGGGTAGCTCGGTTGTGTTTGTTCCGTACGGGTGAGTGAGTCAACAATGTTGGCCATGCGATCAAAACCAATGGCGCTACGATAGAGGGGAGAAACATCAAAATTACGCATATCTATATCCTTAATATAAAGCAATATACAAAAGTGGGCCGACCTAAGTCCAACCAAGTTAGAGGGTCAACAAACACAGACATTACTGCGTCTATCTCACCCGCAAGTTCCTTAATTAGGCAACTTGTAATTAAGATATAGGGGCTCATTTTTTTGTTTCAAGGGACGCGTTAAACATTTAATTGTTTCACCGACAGCCGATTAAACCAGCGAGTACTCGACCGGCTTAAACTACAAACAATAAAAAAGGCGGGCCCCGTTAGGGACGCGCCTTTTGAACATGATTACTCTGTGCGTAATCAATACAACTTAAGTTACCTCACGATGAGTGATTTTTTATACATCACTAATCGTGGGCGACTAGGACGCTTAGCGTCGAGAATAAACACATAGGCCTGTCCATCGTCGGCAGCGGGAATGGTACGACGGAACTTGTGACCCGCCACTTCAAATAACTGGCGCCCTTTAATGACAACCGCTTCTGCGCGGTACTGCCTGCGCCCGAGGAATTCAAATTCATTTCCATCAATCTGCTCGCCCCGAAGAATTAGTCTATTGAAAATGGGGCGTCCGCCCTTGCCTGCCCCGAGTAATTCATCAAGTCGTGCTACTTCTTTACGGGCAAAAGCCAAGGCCTCCATATCTAATTCGGATAACTCAGCGGTTATAGGCTCTTCAGCCAACAGAGCCTGTTTGGCGGCCAGAACAGCCGTCTTCTCAGCAAGGCGCTTTCGGGCATTCACGGCATCAGCGCTTACCTGTTGTTCAGCCTTAGCCGTTTGCTTTGCCTGCTCAGCCTTCACCAACCAGACAGCTTGCTGCTCCGCAGCCAACTCAGTTTCAACGATACGCGCCTGCTGCTTCACAATGCGTTGTTTGTCACTGTCTAATTTAGCCTGAAGTTCCGTCTTCATGGCTTGCAGCGCTTGCTCACTGGCCCTAAGCCGCTCGAGGCGTTTGGTTCGAGTACGCACGCCCCGCTCACTCATTTTAAGGGCGTGGGATGTGAGCCTTACCGCTCGTTTGTTGTCGTCAGACTTAGAGCCTGCCAGTTTGATCGATGCTGCACTGTGGCGCGTACGTGCGGCCTCTAGATCAGAGGCCGCACGGGCCACTTCCTTACGGGCACCGGCCAATTTCGCCTCTAATCCAAAGAGGTCATTCTCTATATCTTCAAATTCAGACATTCGATTATCAAGAGATTGCTCATAGCGCGCTAAACGTTCTTGTTCTTGCGTAACACTGGCAGAGGAAACCACAGCACTGCCGAGTAAAAGCACGAATGGCAGAATACGAATAAAAGACTTCATTATTATAACTTCTTATTAAGGCGTGTCGTTAATATAGCTACGCGAAATATACCTCATTACGCCGCGCGGACCAACAGGGGTCTCTTCACCACAAGCGTCTAGACTAGAGATACGAGCCATTCAAACAATGCCCAATCAACGAGCCCCGATCATGCAGGCCTATAAAACAATCCTCTGTGCCATTGACTTTAGCGACGACAATTACTGTCTTATTGAAGCAGCGCTGGACCTCACCAGTGCAGAGCATGTTCATCTTGCTCACGCCTGTGAGCATCCAATTACAGGATACGGCGAGCTTACCGGCCGAAATCATCAAACCACAGAACATCAAATTCGCCAGGCAGCCTATCCGCAGCTAGTAAAGCTGGCCGAGCGTTACGGCATAACAGCCAAACAGACACACATCGAATTTGGCCGCCCAGCGGAAGTTATAGAAGTGGTGGCCGGGGCTGTGGGCGCAAATCTATTGGTGGTCGGCAGTCATGGGCACTCAGGGCTACGCGCTCTGCTGGGTTCTACCGCTAACAGCATTATTCATTCAGCCAGCAGTAATGTGTTAACAGTTCGTATCAATCAATAACTTAGCGCTGACTTCTAAATAATCAGGTAGCCACTTAAGTCATTAATTTACATTTAAAGTAAAAAATAACTTGAAAAATCATCTTGGCGAGGCAATATAGATTTTAAGGGTGGCCACCTTTCTGACCCTCCAAGTTGCCAGCAAAGCAATTTGGATAACCGCAGATTCCATAGCGAGTGCTAAGCAAACGCTAATGAGAGTTCCTGAGTGTGAATGACACACACAGGCTGCACACACATCAGAAATGACCAGAAAGGAATGGACTATGCCTGCAACAAGCACAGTGGTTTACCGCGACCTTGACTTCTCACCAGCCCTGACCGAATCCATCGAAAAGAAGCTTGCTAAGCTTAATCGATTCTCCAGCCGTATATTCTCCAGCCGGGTCGTACTTGATACACCGCGCCAGCACAGCTTACCGAAAACCTTCAAAGGCAAAGTTTTTAGCGCCCACCTCGATATCGACGTCAATGGCAAGCCCGTCAGCATTCATAAAGACAGCAGCTCGATCCACCTTGCAGTGAAAGAAGCCTTCAAGGCCGCCGAGACAAAACTTAAAACCATTAACGACAAGACCAAAAACCCTAGGCATACACCGCTCACGTTCGTCGACCCCAATGATGACATCGACGACGGCATCGAAGACGCATTTGACGACTAAGCTCTAGCCCAGCCCGGCCAAAGCCGGGCTTTTCTCGCCCCCTGCTGCAAGCACTTTATGAACACCCAATGCCCGCACGCTGTATTCTGCCATCAACTTGAGCGATATAATCACCGTTACACCCTCAAACCATGATGTAAGCCTATCCCGTGAGCTCTTTTGACTTAGATTCACCAGCCCATATTGAACGCTTTGTAAAAGCCTTCTACGTTCAGGTTCTACGCGATCCAGAATTGGCACCCATATTTCTTGAAGTGGCCAATATTGATCTCGATAAACACCTGCCTTTAATTTGCAGCTACTGGGAAAAACTCTTGCTCGGGAACCCCAGTTACCAGCGTCACACCATGAACATCCACCGCGATGTGCACGCACAACAGCCTTTTACGGAAGCTCACTTCAATCGCTGGTTGGCTCTATTTACGGAGACTTGCAGTCAATTGTGCTCTGGCCCCTACGCCGACAAGGCCAAGCGAACCGCGACCCGTATAGCCTCAAATATGGCGCTTAATGTCACCCCTCCAAACCAAGATTTAAATGCTACCTAACCGCTGTTAAAAAAATGTTGTTTGAACGTTATAAAGATTCAGGTTTCTATATTATTTATTTATAAAAAGCTATAAGAACTACAAAGAATAAGACCTTAATGCTATAAGTGCTTCATGCATACTTAGTTAAGATCCCCGTACGACATGGATGTTCCACGATGAAAGCTGTTCTTCAAGCCCTTGGCGTCATTGCTCTTGTATGCCTAACGGCTCTGGCCACACTGTATATGAAGGAAAGTTCGAGATGAGCTTCCTAAGGGGGGGGGATGCCTGGGCAAGGCGCGAGAAATGGCTTAAGCACGGTTCCTAGTGATGCATACGCAAGCTTTGAGAACTGCACAGCCCTGATCGAAAAGAAGGTCGGGGATCGCATCATGTCCATCGAAAATGATGCGAGGAACACGCGTTACGACAAGTATGACAAAGAGTACAAACTCTTCTTTAATATCGATATTGCACCAACCAAAAGCCAATACCTTTCGATGACACATTCTACCTATCAGGCCCTCGCAATATGCACCGCCAATGCATACAACCCCGCTAGCGTGAAGGTCAAACTCATAGGTTTTGATAAGTATGCTAATGGCAGCGTCGGCAAGCTCGCCGATGGCGTCGGTACGATTCGAAAACTCTAGTGCTTAGCGCGCCCACAGGCTGGCTAATTCACACGCCAGCCCTTACACTGCGCCCGCGCAACCGCGTCCCATATCAATAAGCACACTACGTACTCCCATTACAGGAACCACCATGGTTAAAATCGGCAAAGTAAATCGTCTAACCGCCATTAAACAGGTCGACTTCGGTGTTTACCTTGATGGTGGCGACCTAGGCAATATATTACTGCCAAGCCGGTACGTTCCCAAAGACGTTAACTACGGGTCGGAAGTCGACGTGTTCATCTACGCCGATTCAGAAGATCAGCTGATCGCCACCACCCTGAAGCCAAACATCATGGTGGGACAGACCGCCTACATGAAGTGCATCGCGGTCAATGATGTCGGTGCCTTCCTCGACTGGGGGCTGACCAAAGACCTGCTAGTGCCCTACAGCGAACAGCACGCACCGATGGAAGAAGGCAAAAGTTACGTAGTACACGCCTTCCTCGACCCCTATGCGCATCGCATTTTGGCCAGTTCAAAGCTGAATCGCTACCTCACTGAGGTGAACGAGACTTTTGAAGTCAGTCAGCGAGTCGACCTGCTGATCAGCGGGCGCAGTGAAATGGGTTACAAAGCGGTCATCAATCACACCCATTTGGGGCTGATTTTTAAAGACGATGCTTTCAAGCCGCTCAAATACGGCAAAGCGTTGACGGGTTACATCAAGGCCATACGCAGCGATCAAAAAATAGATGTGAGTTTACAGCTCCCACGCGCGCAAGGCAGTGATGAACTTTCAGAAAAAATACTGCGTCACCTACACCTCAATGATGGCACCAGCCCACTGACTGATAAGAGTGCACCAGACGACATTTACCACATTTTCAATGTCAGTAAAAAGAACTACAAAAAGGCCATTGGTAGCCTCTACAAGGCCAAAAAGATTTTGATCGAGAGCGATAAAATCACACTGCTTTAAAGCAGCAAGCCTTGTACAAAAGCAAAGCCTCCTCCCAGGCAGCCCCGCCAACACTCGCTTGGTGGGTTCATACCTTTCCCCCTTCCAAAAAGGGAATTACTGACCAAGCAGGTAAGGGAAAAGGTTGCGCCTTTCATCCTCGGACAGGGCGTTGACTCGACGTATATTATCTTCAGGGATTGACTCAGGATCGGGGTGGCGGGCCAACACCTCGGCCATCGAGGCCTCGCGAATGAGGTGTAGGATGGGGTAAGGCGCGCGGTTGGTCAGATTCTCCGCATCCTCTGGTTCAGCCCCCGCAAAACAGTAATTGGGGTGGAATGTCGCCAATTGATAGACCCCCTGCCAGCCGTTGCGGTTAATCAACGCCTCCACCCAACCGATGAATTGATTGAAATCCCAAAAGTCGGTGAGCATCTGCGGCGCTATGACCAGCGTGGTTTCCAGAGTCGCCACAGGCTCTGCGTCCAAGCGCTGTAACTCTGCCTCCACATCCATTAGCAGCGCCTCCTCATTGAGCGCCTCACTAACCCGCAGGCGAACCTGCCCAGCTCGGGTTGGCTTGTTGGCAAACGGGCACAGGTTTAAACCAATAACGACATCCTGCAACCACTGCATCACGCGCTGTTCGACGACCTGACTATCAAAGCTATCTGAATTCTTACTTGTCATAAACATTAAACCTCACAACACCATTAACCCTGCGCCAATAAGTGTTGATTAATCACCTCGAGAAACGCCTCGCCAAACTTCTCCAACTTCTTCTCACCAACGCCGCTGATTTGCAGTAATTGGTCATCGCTGGTGGGGTGCACCTCCATCATTTCCATTAACGTCGCATCGTGAAACACCTGGTACGGCGGTATGCCGTTGTCATCGGCTAACGTCTTGCGGCAAGCCCGCAATTGATCCCAAAGACTCGAATCTTCATCACTGACATGCGCATGCTTGCGAATCTTTTTATGCTTGAGCAGCGATTCACGTGAATCTTCGCGCAAAGACAGCTGCACTTCACCGCGCAATAGCGGGCGAGCACTGTCGGTCAAACGCAGTGCCCCGTACCTTTCGGCGTCCGCGATAATAAAACCACGGACCAATAATTGACGAATGATCGAGCTGCAGCGCTCCGGGGTTAAATCCTGTCCCACACCAAAGCAGCTCAACTGCTGGTGTTGATGTTGTTTAACCTTATCCGTCTCTTTGCCGCGCAGTACATCGATCACCTGCCCGGCGCCAAAGCGCTGCCCCGTACGGTACACGCATGAGAGCAGCATACGTGCAGCCTCGGTGGCATCCCAGGTTTTAGGCGGCGTTAAACACGTATCGCAGTTACCGCAGGGCTCGTGCCCATGTTCACCAAAATAGGCTAGCAAGGGCTGGCGCCGACACTGCGTAACTTCGCACCAGCCAAGCAATGCATCGAGTTTTTGTCGCTCATTGCGCTTATGGTCTTCATTGGCGGGCGAGCGGTCAACCATCTGACTGAGCTGCACCACATCGTTAAGCCCGTAGATCATCCACGCATCGGCGGGCTCGCCATCGCGGCCCGCTCGTCCTGTTTCTTGGTAATAGGCCTCCACCGATTTAGGCAAATCCAGGTGCGCAACAAAGCGAACATCAGGTTTATCAATGCCCATACCAAAGGCCACCGTTGCGACCATAATGATGCCATCTTCGCGTAAAAAGCGCTCTAGGTTCTCGGCCCGTTGCTCAATCGGCAATCCTGCGTGGTATGGCAAGGCCGTGAGCCCGCGGGTAACCAGCCAGGCAGCGGTCGACTCGACTTTTTTACGCGATAAGCAATACACCACCCCGCACTCTTCCTTGTGTTGGGCAATGAAGCGAATCAGCTGTTTGCGCGCGTCACTTTTAAGCGCCACCGAGTAGCGAATATTGGGGCGGTCAAAACTGTTAATAAACGTTTTAGGCTGCTGTAGCTGTAGGTTTTCGACAATATCAAGCTGCGAGCGAGGTGTTGCCGTAGCGGTTAACGCCATGCGCGGAACGTTTGGGAAGGCGGCGCGCAATTGATGCAGTAATAAATAGTCTTTGCGAAAATCGTGCCCCCATTGGGAGACACAGTGCGCCTCATCAATAGCCACCAAGGAAATCTCGAAGCGCTGTAACCACTGCAGGGTTTGCGGTTGCATGAGTCGCTCAGGTGCAATGTATAACAACTGCAGCTCACGTCTTTCCATGGATGCGGCCAACTCACGCTTTTGCTCATGACTCAGCGTTGAGTTAAGAAAAGCAGCCCTGACACCAAGCTGATTTAAGCTCGACACTTGATCTTGCATCAATGCAATCAAGGGAGAGATGACGAGGCCAATACCGGGTCGCACTAATGCAGGAATTTGATAACAGAGTGATTTTCCACCGCCGGTGGGCATCAACACCAGTACGTCGTCGCCATTAAGTGCGGCCGTGATAATTTCTTGCTGGCCTGGGCGAAACGCGTCATAGCCATAGGTCTGAGTGAGAAGAGCTTGTGCCTGCTGCAGCATAATCGCCTTAGATGGGGCCGTCTGGCCATAGAGCTAAAAAGAAAAGGCAATATACGGACAGAGAGGGTTAACTGCAAAGCATCGGGCGAAATTCTACTCGCTTAATCACAGTGAAAGGGGTCAATACCGTAGCCTACACCTTGATCGAGTTTTACTTGGCGGAATGCCGCATCAAGACTCACTAACTTGTCATGCTTTAGTGGACTTAGGTAAATAAACAGAGAGGCCTCTTGTGGTGTTGGCATCATTCGGAAGGTAACGCCTTTAAGCGACAATGCCAGGTGATTCACCAATGGCTGGAATTTTGAGATGACGAACATTGCTTCAACAATGCCCTCCTCGACAAGGTTGATCATCTCGGGAACACCGCTGGCCGCCACAGAGCCCGGCCCAAAAAATCCACCCGCCACCAATCGGTCAAACCCTAGAAAACCAGGAAGGTAGGTAACATTACGCCCCTTGAGGTGCCCAAAGGTGGTCACCTCAGAGCCCTCTTCCTTTAGGTAAGCAGACATAGGGTCACGTATTTGAGAGTGCTCAACAGTCAGTAGTTGTGGTATATGATGCCCTAAAGCCGCACTGACGTAGTAGAGCCCGTCAGCCTCCCCCGCCAGTGTGAGCGCCAAAGCCTCTTCGGCAGAGTAGTAAAACAGAGCAATGTCACGTTGCTGTGCCTGGGCAACCT
>Ga0209081_1000050_pt1 | contig 60191 bp, 44 predicted proteins | sample GOMGulsemesocosm_4_FD_184636 | JGI IMG/M metagenome (GOLD analysis project Ga0209081, IMG submission 184636) | Methane-oxidizing microbial communities from mesocosms in the Gulf of Mexico - GOM15B Gulf of Mexico (SPAdes) (version 2) | ecosystem: Environmental > Aquatic > Marine > Cold seeps... | reverse complement strand
TGAGTTTATTTCTTTTAACGCGGGATTAGATGATTTAACTATGTTGTATTAAATAAAGGTGAAAAAGCGAATAGGATTTTGATTTTTATCTATAATATAATTTGTTACATTATTGCGATGACAAGTCAGGTGTGGTTTATTCTTTATCTGAGCGATTGACAAATAATAGAGCAAAATATTCATGCACCACAAGCCAGTAGTTTACCTATTTCTTTGTTGACAAATATTATCCTGATTATAGTTTTTGCAAGTCAACATTCCATCATGGCTCGAACTTGGTTTAACAACGCCATTAATAACTATATTAATCCTGCGGCAGAGCGCAGTAGCTATGTATTAATGTCTGGATTATCTTTATGATTAATTGTTTACTGTTGGCAACCTATAGATGGCATTATTTGGCGCATAGAAAACAGTTTAATATCCTCAAAAACAACCCTATTACTTTGTTTTAGTTGGTTTTTTAACCTCCTCTACATTCATCATTAATCATTTTGAACTTTTTGGTTTACAGCAGGTTTATTTAAACTTAGTAAACATATCTATGCCTCGCATTAATTTTTACGAAAAATTATTTTATCGTAACATTAGACACCCGATACAGTTAGGTATTTTAATTGCTGTTTGGGCGACACCGATAATGACTTACGGACATTTAACACTGTCAGTATCATTCACCGTCTATACTTTTATTGGTTTATATTTCGAAGAGAAAGATTTGGTGAGCGCTTTAGGTGATCCCTATATCAATTAAAAAAACGCGTAGGTATGATTTTCCCAAAAAACACAAGAAAATAGTCAACAACTGCTAATCCGTCATCTTCGAGGTGTTTTTGTAGAAAGTCCACGCTTTAAGTAACATAGATTCCCGATAAAAGACCTCGGGAATGACGACCTTTATTCCTTTAAAAATCATTCAAAATATGACTTATAATATCCTGGCCGTACTAGCTGAAGAATATTTAACAAGTTAAAATATCTAAAATGAAAGTTGTACAGTATGCTAATTGGTAACATCTACATTTATGGAGCCATGCTATCTGGCATCAGCACAGCAATGACTTGGCCTTGAACACAAACAACATCATTAGCTGATAACGTTATATCAACAACAACTTTTCGTGCTTTTATCTCACTAAAACGCCCTATTAATTCCAGTTCAACACCTTGTGGTGTAGGCGCTAAATATTTCACATTCAGTGCGCCAGTAACAAAGCGTAATGCGGGTAAACTGCCTATTTCTCGATCTTGTACAAGATGTGCTATAGCTGCAGCACTGCCTGTTCCGTGACAGTCTATTAAAGATGCAATCATACCGCCATAAACAAAGCCAGGGATTGCCGTGTACTTTTCATCGGGAAGATAATGAGCAATAGTTGTACTATTAACTGCGTTTTCAATGTCTACATTCTGCCAAAAACTTTTTATTTGATGACCTTCTGCATGATTTTTTCCACAACCAAAACAGTGACTTAAATTATCAGGGTAGAGATCTTGGAAAGCGTGCTTGTTCATATATATATCCTTAAACCAATTAAAATAATTAACAAAAAACCATTTTTACAATAAATTAAAATTAATAGGCACTTTGATCTTGAGTGATAGCAACATTTGGGCAAAGGTTTTAGCTTGTGAATCGAGCCTAACCGATGCCGTACCACCACCGCCTAACGCTTTGGTTATAAAAAAGTTTAAAGCATTAAAACCGGGGATTTCATAGCGAGTTACCTCACCTTCAATGGTGTGGGCAAAATATTTAGCAATAACCTCAGCCGTCAGCTGTTGCGATATTAGCGCCATATACTCAGGTTTTCTGGCTATTACACCTATATTGGCATTATCTCCTTTATCACCACTACGGGCGTAAGCAAGTTGCTCTAGTGTTACTTCTTGCCAATCACTCTGAGGGTTAACTGCGTTTAATTCCGTTTGAGTAAAATCAAATTTTGCTAACGCACTATCGGGTGAGTCTGCTTCACTTAAATAACACTGTTCAATAATAATTTGGTCATTTAACTGCACTAACACTGGCACATTTTTTTTATCTATTAAGGTTGAATGAACGCGCATTAACGGTTGTGGCTTGGTTCGTGATATACCAAACGCTGTCATCCCTGGTGTTGCAGACGTTGCTAAATAAGCTAATTCTGCCGAAGCAAAGCTTAGTGCTTTAGAACTGTTATGCTGTAAGCCATATTTTGCCATGACCTCACGCGGGGCAATATTTTGCTTATGAGGGCCGTAAGTATCTTCAGAGCCCACAATTTCTATACTAACCTCTTGGTAAGGCGCTATATTATTTTCAGAAAAGTATTGTTCGGTACGCTTAACCCAAGCATTTAAATTAACGCGCGCTTTATCTGCCGCTCTTAAGCCGGCAATATAAAATGTGCCCATTAATCGATAGCCATCAACATAGGTGGCACAAACTTTATACTTGCTACCCGGCGAACGACCTTTAGCACCTTGTACTTTCACTTGATTATCACCAACTTGTTCAAGTGTGACCTTACTCCAGTCACAGGCGACATCAGGCAATAAATAATTAGCGGGGTCTGCAATTTCATACACTATCTGCTCTGAAATAGTACCAAGGGTAACTATTCCGCCTGTTGTTGGTGGAATACTGACAATAAAGTTACCATTAGCTTCAACGGTTGCTATGGGGTAACTCATGTTGGCAAAGTCAGGAACTAAATGCCAATCGGTAAAGTTACCTCCAGTACATTGTGCGCCACATTCTAATACATGTCCCACTAAAGAGCCTTGTGAAAGCTTGTCATAGTCAGTTGATTTCCAATTAAACTCATGAATAAGCGGCGCTAGCATAACAGCGCTGTCCACCACTCGACCAGTAACAACAACATCTGCGCCTGCATTTAATGCATCAGCAATAGGCAGAGCACCTAAGTAGGCATTAATACTGGCTAATTTTTCTGGTAATGGCTCACCACTTTGATTTTCGGTTAATTGCTGAGGATTTAGCTGTGATGTTTTATCAGATAAGTCATCACCATAAACACCGGCGATATTTAAGTTAATGTCTAACTCAGTGCAAAGTGTTTGTAATGCTGCAATACAGCTAGGCACATTAACACCACCCGCATTAGCAATAACTTTAATGCCCTTTTTGGCACAATCTGCTAAGACATCTTTCATCGCAACGGTGACAAAATCAACTGCGTAGCCGTAGTTTTCATTTTTAGCTTTAGCACGAGACAAAATAGCCATGGTAACTTCGGCTAAGTAATCAAAGACTAGATAATCGATATCACCTAAATCAACCAATTGACGGGCAGATAATTGACTGTCTCCGTAAAAGGCTGATGCACAACCAATTCTTACTTTTTTATTATTCATGATAATCCGCCTAGTCTATCGCTAAATTCATTAGTAACTGTTTTGATTTAACTTGTTGGCCAATTTCAACATTAACGCTTTCAACCACACCATCAGACTGTGATTTTAATTGATGTTCCATTTTCATCGCTTCTAATACCACCAGCGTTTGTCCTTTGGTGATGGTTTGCCCTACTTTAGCTAAAACATCAACAATAGCGCCATCCATTGACGCTTTAATTTGACCACTGCCTTCACCCTGTTCAAGATCAGCTGGTTTTTGAGAAATGTCATCAAAAATAAAGTGCCCTAAACCATCATCTAGATATAAACGTTTATCATCAAAGTCATAGCTATAGGTATTACGAATATTGTTTTCAACAAAAACACAACGATTTTTCGTAGCATTAAGTGCGGCTTCAAGTTGCTGTATTTCAATTACTTCATCATTTACTGTTACTTTAAATTTATCACAACCAAAAAAGTCAGTAGATAAATGTAATAAGTAGGCTTCACCATCAAACGCTAAATTTAAAGCGAATTTTAACGGTGCAGAGCTTGTCCAATCTAACTTACAGGCAGATTGCTCATTTAGGACATTATTGAGGTAATATAAAACAGCCGCTCTTGCCAATGTTTTACTCGTTGGCTTGGTTTCAGCCATACTAAAATCATCGCTAAAGTGTTGTTCTATAAAAGCAGTAGTTGCCTCACCATCAATAAATACCGGATGATTTAAGACGTTTTTCAAAAATAGTTTATTATTATTTACGCCTAATAGCACCGTGTCTTGCACCGCAGAAGATAAACGTCTGATGGCGATGTTACGGGTATCACCATAAGCAATCACTTTGGCTAGCATGGGATCATAAAATTGACTGACTTCTTGACCTTTTTGAATGCCTTGGTCAATACGAACCCCAGCTCTGTTTTCATCTTCAGGAGTATGCCAGTCGGCTACTATACCTGTTTGCGGCATAAAGCTATTGCGGGGATCTTCTGCATATAAACGTACTTCAATGGCATGACCCTTGAGTTTTACCTCATCTTGCGTTAACGGCAGTGGCTCACCTGCAGCAACAAGGAACTGCCATTGAACAAGATCTAAGCCAGTGATAAGTTCGGTGACTGGGTGTTCTACTTGCAAACGTGTGTTCATTTCTAAGAAGAAAAAGTTATTGTCTTTATCAACTAAAAATTCAACCGTACCTGCGCCTTTATATTGGCAAGATTTAGCCGCATCAACTGCTGCTTGTCCCATTTGTTTACGTAATTCTTCACTAACAAAAGGCGATGGCGCTTCTTCTACTACTTTTTGATGACGGCGTTGAATAGAACAATCGCGCTCACCAAGATAAATGGCATTACCTTGGGTATCAGCAAATACTTGAATTTCAATATGTCGCGGTTCAATGATGGCTCGTTCTAAAATTAACTCTCCGCTACCAAAAGCGGTTTGTGCTTCTGAACGAGCGGTATTAATATTTTCAGCTAAATCTTCTTCTTGCCATACTAAACGCATGCCACGACCACCGCCACCAGCAGAGGCTTTTACCATTATGGGAAAACCAATCTCTTTTGCTTGTGTAATCAATACTTCATCCGATTGATCAGCACCTTGATAGCCCATAATGCAAGGCACACCTGCCTCTATCATGGCAATTTTCGATAAACGCTTACTGCCCATTAACTCTATGGCACTCGCATCAGGTCCTATAAATGTGATGCCTGCATCGGCACAAGCTTTCGAGAAGTCAGCATTTTCAGATAAAAAACCATAACCTGGATGTATCGCTTGTGCCCCAGTAATTTTGGCCGCATTAATTATTTTTTCTGGAGATAAGTAAGACTCAGCGACATTGGCTGCACCGATATGAACCGCTTGGTCAGCCTCGTGGACAAATAATGCATCTACATCAGCATCACTATAAACAGCAACGGTTCGATAACCTAGCTCTCGAGCGGTACGGATAATTCGAACAGCAATTTCACCACGGTTAGCAATTAAAATTTTATTAAATTTATTCATTATTTTTCAGCTTCTTGTTTTTGTGAACTTGGTATTTTTGTTAATTTGGTAATAAGTCAACTAGCCAACTAGGAGAACGTTTTTGTAAAAATGAAGCTGTACCTTCTTTACCCTCTTTTTTTAGCGAGCTGCAAAAGTACCCTGCGGCTTTATCTAAAAGCTGCTCATGTTCAATCAAACCAACTTCTAAGATTAACTTTTTAGTCATCGCGTTAGCTTCGGGAGCACAATGCATGACCTTGGTTATCACTTCTTTTAATTTACTCTCAAGTTCATCGTTGTTTTGGGTAACGTAATGAACCAAGCCTAGTGCTTTAGCTTCTTCACCATAAATACTTTCCCCCAACAAGGTTAATCGCCTTGTTTGCATCAACCCTATGCGAGATACAACAAAAGGCGCTATTTGAGCTGGCACTATACCTAAACGTGTTTCTGGCATGGCAAACTTGGTATTTACATTGGCTATGCCGACATCTGAAATACATGCCAAACCAAAACCGCCACCTAAAACAGCACCTTCTAATACGGTAATAACCACTTGCGGGGCATTATTCACTAGGGTGATCATTCGCCCAAAAGTACGATTAAATTTCCACATAGGATCATGTGTTTGCGTTGCAGAATCAAAATTCATTCCTGAAATATCGCCGCCAGAGCAAAAGTTGTTTTCTGCCCCACGAATGACAATAACGCGTATAGTTCTATCATCATTAACGCTTTCAACAACCGCCATAAGCTCTTCAACTAAGGCTAGATTCATCGCATTTTTTTTATGTGGCCTATTCAAGGTTATAGATAAAACACCTTGATTAATTTCAGTGATTAATTCCTGACAATTGGCCTGATAATCGGATAGAGCCATGGTTAACTTCTCTTTTTATTTATAACGGTTATGTCTAAAAGTGACTAGAAGCAAGTACTAAAAACGAGCAATACCAAAACTAGTTTTATTAGTGGTACGTTCTTTTGCTTCTCGACAAAGACTTAAAACAAAACCAACAATAGCGCGGGTATCTCTCGGATCAATTATGCCGTCATCCCATAAACGTGCAGTATTGGCTAGTGCATGAGAGCGCTCTTCCATCGCTGTAACCACATCAGCTTCAATGGCATCTAACTGCGCTACATCAACACTACCTGAGCGAGACATTTTAGCTTGTGCAACGGTGCGCATTACACTACCCGCTTGAGCAGGTCCCATCACTGAAACAACTGTTCGTGGCCATGCAAACATGAAATTTGGCGAAATACCGCGACCACACATGGCATAGTTTCCTGCGCCATAAGAGCCTCCAACAACAACACTAATTTTAGGTATGGTGGAGTTAGTAACCGCTTGAATTAATTTGGCTCCGTGTTTGATAATGCCGGCTTGCTCTGATTCAGTGCCAACTAAAAAGCCCGTAGTATTGTGTAAAAATAATAAAGGTACGCCAGATTGTTCACATAATTGAATAAACTGCCCTGCTTTTGCTGCACCATTAGCGGTAATGGGGCCATTGTTACCAATAACACCACACGCATAGCCTTGAAAATGAACATGCCCACATACGGTGCCAATGTCATAATCTTTTTTAAAGTCAACAAAATTAGAGCTGTCACTAAGACGTGCAATAATTTCCCGAACATCGTAAGGCGTTTTGCTTTCAACAGGCACAATACCCAATAGCTCATCTTTATGGTAATTAGGCTCTTTGAACGCTATCGAGGTTTTGGCATTAGATGAACCGGCATCAGACCAACCTAAGGTGTCTACTACTTCACGCGCGATGCGAATACCATCAGCATCATTTTCAGCTAAGTAATCGGCAGTACCTGCCACTTCACTGTGCATTTCAGCACCGCCAATTTCTTCATCGGTAGCAATTTCGCCAGTAGCCGCTTTTAATAGGGGTGGTCCAGCTAAATAAACAGTCGATTGTTTGCGGATCATAATGACATAATCAGACAGTCCTGGCTGATATGCGCCACCTGCAGTAGCACTACCATGTACTACGGTTATTTGTGGAATACCTGCCGCAGATAATTTCGCTTGTATGGCAAAAGCAGATCCTGAAAAAGCAAACCAGTCACCCAGTTGTTTTAAGTTTCCGCCACCACTTTGAGCCAACGTGACAATAGGTAGCTTATTCTCTAAAGCAATGGCTAACATACGCTGGCGTTTTTGACTGCCTAACTGGGTTATACTGCCACCTTTGGTTAAATAGTCATCAATCATCACCATACAGCGCACGCCTGAAATATAACCTATACCGGTTATACAACCACCACCTGCGGCTGAGCCATCTTTGTCACCCTCTTGCATGTAACCGCAAAGTGTTGATAATTCGATAAAAGGTGTGGCTAAATCAAGTAATGCAGTTAGTCGTTCACGAGGAGGCAGTAAACCTCGTTTAATGTACCTAGGTGCTTTTGCTTGTGCCGTTTTAATAACATTAAGTTCAATTTCTTTAAACTCACTCACTGAGTTATGCATTGCTTGCCAGTTACTTTTAAACTGTGCTGACTGAGTATCTATTTGTGTTTCAATAATTGACATGTTTAACCCTTGGTTGAAGGCTTGGTTGAAGTTTTAGACGGGAAAATACCCATACCTTTGGCGATAATGGTTAGCATCACTTCATCAGCGCCGCCACCAATAGACATTAAACGCGTATCGCGATAAGCACGAGACACAGAGTTGTCCCACATAAAGCCCATGCCGCCCCAATATTGTAAACATGAGTCGGTAACTTCTCTTGCTAGACGCCCTGCTTTCAATTTAGCCATAGACGCTTTTAAAGAAACATCTTCGCCGTTAATATAGCCATCAACCGCATCATAGGTTAACGCGCGTAATGCCGCGATTTCAGTTTGCAGCTCTGCTAATCTAAAATAAACCACTTGATTGTTTAAAATTGGCTTACCAAATACATGACGCTCTTTCACATACTCAACTGTATCTTCAATACAAAACTCTAAACATTTTAAATTTGCTGCTGCGCAATATAAGCGTTCTTCTTGGAATTGTTCCATTTGGTAAATAAAGCCCATGCCTTCTTTACCAACTAAATTCTCTTGTGGCACTCGGACATTGTCGAAGAAAACTTGCGCGGTATCTGAAGATCTCATGCCCAATTTATCGAGTTTTTCTGAAAATGAAACGCCGGGTAAATCAGTAGGCACTATCACCATTGATTTATTTTTATGAGGGTTATCACCTTCGGTATTTAGTAATACACAAAGGTAGTCGGCTTGTGTTGAGCTAGTGATCCACATTTTGGAGCCGTTTATAATGTAGTCATCACCGTCTTTTACTGCCGTGGTTTTTATTGCCGCAACATCTGATCCAGCATGGGGTTCACTAACAGCAATAGAGAAAACCGCCTCACCTGAAATAGCTTTATCAAGATATTTGCCTCGTAATAAATCACTACCATGTTTAGCCAATGCGGGGGTTGCCATATCTGTTTGCACACCAATCGCCATTGAAACACCGCCTGAGCGGATACGACCTAACTCTTCGGTAAAAACAATTTGATAGCTATAATCTAGCCCCATGCCGCCATATTCCACTGGCTTATTAATGCCTAGTAATCCCAACTCACCCATTTTTTTAAATAAATCATGCGCGGGAAATATGCCTTCTTTTTCCCATTGGTCACAGTAAGGATTAATTTCTTTATCAATAAATTGAGAGACGGTTTTTCTTATAGCATCATGCTCTTGTGTAAAAATCATCAGTTAACACCCTTCACTTTTTTGAAGTTACTGTTTTCTTCACCAATAACAACTACTTTTTGAAAAGCTGGTCGTGCTTTCATACGTTTAAGGTAATCAATAATATGGGGTTGATAATCTTTATCAAAGCCGATTAATTCACCTAAATATAAAGCATAAGCAATAGTAATATCTGCAACGGTGAACTTATTACCACACAAGAACTCTCTGTCTTTCATGTGATCATTTAAACGGTTTAAACGAGCAATAAACCACTTCTGGTAATCTTCGGCTACTTGCTTTGAACGTCGTTCTGGTTTTTCAAATACGCCATATCTTAAAGCAACCGCTTGTGGAAAAGTTAAGGTGGCATCACTATGAAACTGCCAGTTTAAGTAATCACCATATTCAGGATGTGAGGGTTCAAGCCCAAAATCATAACGTTGATAACGCTCAACTAAGTACAGACCAATGGCCGATGATTCAGTTAAATGGCTATCGCCATCCACAAAATAGGGAACTGTGCCTAATGAATTTACCGCTAAATAATCTTTTTTAAGCACTCGGGGTGGAAAAGGTAATATTTCAACATCATAATCAAAACCCATTTCTTCTAATGCCCAAAGCGGTCTTAATGAACGTGCATTATGGCAATGCCACAATTTCATTTTTTTGTTAGTTTTAGTGCTTTTATTAGTTTCAGTATTGATATTAGTATTCATTACTTATTTTAAACCTCATACTGTTTACAGGCTAAATCACGCATAATTTCTTCAGAGCCACCGCCAATGGCATTCACCCTAACTTCACGATATAAACGCTCAACTTTAGAGCCACGAATGTAACCTATGCCGCCTAAAATTTGCATTGCTTCTCGCGCACAAAATTCCATTGTTTGACTAGCTTGTACTTTTAATAAGGCAATATCACCAACATTGGGTTTGCCTTGCTCTAATTGGTAAGTGCAGGTTTGTAGGTAGGCTTGAGTGGAATTTATACGTTGCTTCATGTCCGCTATCTTATGACGAATAACTTGATGTTCACTTAATGTTTTACCAAAAGTTTTTCGCTGTTGAGCCCATTCAACCGCTTCAGCCAAACATACGCGAGAATAAGCTTCCATGTTAACGATCAAGCCTAAACGCTCTAAATTAAAGTTATTCATGATAACTTTAAAACCTTTATTTTCTTCACCTAATAGGTTTGATTTAGGTACGCGTACATTATCAAAATAAATTGTCGCGGTGTCTGATGCCCACCAGCCTTGCTTCCTTGCTAATTGAGTTCTACTAACGCCAGGTAAATCTGCAGGGATCAATAAAACAGACACTCCACGAGCCCCTTTCCCGCCAGTTCGTACTGAGGTAGAAAACCAACTAGAATACATGCCGCCAGTAATATAAGTTTTTGAACCGTTAACAATATAGTAATCGCCATCACTGGTTGCTGTTGTTGTTAATTGCGCTACATCTGAACCAGCACCCGGCTCAGTAACAGCAAGTGAAATTCGTTTCTCACCTTTTAACACTGCGGGGCCAACTTCTTGTCTTAATTCTTCATTAGCAAACTTTAATACGCTCGGTAATGAAATACCATGAACAGAGAGTGCTGCGGTAATACCGCCAGCGCCTATTCGCGCTAATTCTTCTTGCACGATATGGCCATACCAAATATCTAACCCTTCGGATAATCCACCATAAGCTTCAGGGTAACCAACAGCAAAAATACCTACCTCTGCAGCCTTGGGCCAAAGTGAGTCGGGTATTTTTCCTGCCTCATCCCACTCTTTGGCAAAGGGCATTATTTCTCTATCAATAAAGCGTCTCAACTGCATACGCCATTCTTCATGCGAAGGAGTCAAATAAGGGTTAGTTAAACGGGCACTATCAAAATCTAAAGACATAAGTTTTCCTAATAAATTAAAGCGAGACGTTTTATGCGTCGGCTAAGATCATTTCTGCGGCTTTTTCACCAATCATGATGGTAGGCGCATTAGTATTTGCCGAAATAAGTGATGGCATTACTGATGCGTCGGCAACGCGTAATGATTCAATACCAATTACTTTTAAGCTGGCATCTACCACTGCCATGTCGTCATTACCCATTTTACAAGTACCTATTGGGTGATAGACATGCTCGGCTTTAGCACGGACCGCCTGAGCGATCTCCTCATCAGTTTGATACTCCTTGCCTGGAAATATTTCTTCACCGGTATGCTTGCTATAAGCAGGCATACTATAAATTTCTCTTAATTTTTTAACGCCTTTAACTAACACGTCAACATCATAGGGATCGTCTAATAGGTTAAGGTTGATCAGCGGATCTGAATTAGGATTAGCATTGCGTAAGGTCACATGACCAACACTTTTAGGTCGACAGACATTTAGTTCCGCGGTAAAGCCGTGTTGCATTAAACAGTCAAAGTTTCGGCCGTGATCATCGAACATAATAGGAACATAATGAATTTGAATATCAGGTACTTCAACATCATCAGATGATTTAATATAACCACCTACGCGTGTAACTGAATGCCTTAAAGGGCCTCTTTTACCTAGTCCAAATTGAATCATTTCTTTTGTGCGTTTAGCTAATGAGCCTAAAGCAAGTGAATAACCATCTGTTTTCAAGCTACTAAATACAACAGATATCGCAGGATGCTCTTGTAAATTTTTACCGACACCTTTTAAATCGAAAACGCAGTCAATATCAAATTTAGCTAACTCATCTTTATCACCAATACCTGAAAGCATTAACAGTTGTGGCGAATTAAAAGCCCCTCCGCTAACAATAACTTCTTGGCTAGCATGCACTTCTTTAAACGTTCCATGTTGCTGATATTGGATACCAACGGCTTTTTTGTTTTCTATTAAAATTTTAGTGGCATGTGCATCAGTAATTACCGTTAAATTTTCACGTTTTAAAGCAGGTTCAATAAAACATTTTCGTACGCCAGCGCGCTGACCATTTTTAATGGTGAATTGATAGTTACCAATGCCTTCTAACTCATTATTATTAAATTCATTTCTAAGGGGCACACCTGCCTCTTGCGCGGCTTTGATGAAAATATCTTCAAGTTTGTAATAGTTTTTATCGACATTCGATACCGATAATAAACCGCCTGCACCATGATATTCATCAGCACCATTTTCATTGTCTTCAGATTTTTTGAATAACCGTAATGCATCTTTAAAGCCCCAACCTGGATTACCTAAAGCTTCCCACTTATCATAATCACTGCTATGTCCACGCGTATAGACCATTGCATTAATAGAGCTACTGCCACCCAGCCCTTTACCACGAGGACAAAAATGTCCTCGACTTTCAGTACCAGCATCAGGTTGGCTATTAAACTTCCAATTAAACTTATTCACAAACATATGAGCACCAAAAGCCCCCGGAGTAGAAACTAAAATAGAGCTATCGGCACTACCCGCTTCTATTAAGCAGACTTTATTTTTTGAGTCTTTACTTAAACGATTAGCAAGCACCCCACCAGCACTGCCACCACCAACAATTATGTAATCAAACATAGCTTTTCCCCAAAGTTCAGTTAAGTTAAAAATCATAAATGTCATTTGCTCTTTTTATCGTTAATTATGATTTTATCGGTTGTTCTCTTTAGTAAGTTAATCGCTTTTATTTTCCATATAAGGTAACAACAACTGCGCCACCTAAACCGACGTTATGCTGTAAAGCTAGTTTTGCGCCTTCTACTTGGCGATCCCCTGCTTGCCCTCTTAAATGCCATGTTAATTCAGTACATTGCGCTAAACCTGTGGCACCAATAGGATGACCTTTTGACATTAAACCGCCCGATGGACCAATAACGAATTTGCCACCATAAGTATTGTCACCATTGGCGATAAATTCAGCTGCGCCGCCTTCTGGACATAAACCTAAGCCTTCATAGCTGATCACTTCATTGGTAGTAAAACAATCATGAAGTTCAATAACATCGATATCTTCAGGGTTAATGCCTGAGCTGTTATAGACTTGCTGAGCAGCAATTTCGGTCATGGCTTTACCTGCAGCATAAATTGGGTCTTGCCAAGATTTCTCTGTATCTGTTGCCATCGCTTGCGCTAATATTTTAATGCCATTGGTAATGCCGTGTTTTTTAGCAAAAGCTTCACTACACACAATCGTTGCTGCTGCACCGCACGTTGGAGGACAAGCCATGGTTCTAGTCATGTAACCATCGTAAATAATCTTGTCTTGCAATACTTCTTCAAATGTTAAGGGTGTGGTGAACATTGAATAAGGGTTTCTTACCGCATGGCTACGTGATTTAGCTGATACTTTAGCGAAAATATCTGCTTCAACATTGTACTTATTCATATAGTGACGTCCCGCTGCACCAAAAGCTTTTAGTGCGAGTGGTCCTTGAGGGGCATTAAAACGCTCTAATACTGGCTCAGCACGATCAAATGGGCTTTCTCTATCGCTCCAATGTGAACCTAAAGCGCCACGCTGCATTTCTTCAAAACCAAAGGCTAGAGCACAATCAACTTCACCCGACAATACGGCTTGGCGCGCTAAAAATAGAGCTGTTGAACCACTAGAACAATTATTATTGACATTAACAATGGGAATACCGCTTTGAATAACATCGTAAAAGGCATGTTGAGCACAGGTGCTGTCACCATAAATATAAGCACCATAGGCTTGCTGTATTTGCTTGGCTTGAATGCCCGCATCAACTAAGGCTTCATTAATAGCTTTAGCAGCCATTACTCGATAAGGCTCTTGTTGACCGGGCTTACAAAATTTGGTCATACCTACGCCTGCGACAATTACATTACTCATAATTTTTCCTGTTGTTTGGTGCCAAAAACACCCTTTATATTAAGTTGGTTAAATTCTTCTTGGCTAAATGAAAACTCACGCATTAAAATGTCATTATTAGCGCCAATGTCGCAGCCTTTAAATAGGTAATTTGCTTTACTTTTAGACATATTAATGGCGCTAGCAACTTGGGAAATACCATCAACCTTGACAATCATATTCCGGTCATAAATTTGTTGATGACTACATGCTTCGGCAAGTGTTAATACGGGCTCTACACATAAATCTAATTTTTGGAAAAAACCTTTCCAACATTCAAATGACTTAGCTTTAATAATGTTTTTCAGCTCTTCTTTAAAAGCTTGCTGTTCAACAACTTCTTGAGACATTGCCATAGCTGTTAAATGTGGTATTTCAAGTGCTTCACACAGCCCTAATCTAAATTGAGGCTCCAAGCCGCCAATGGAAAAATAACGTGCGTCTGACGTTTCATAGTAATCATAAAACTGCTGACCATTTAACAGCTCTTGTTCTGGCCCTGTTTCTTGATTAGAGCCAAGGTAACTAGCAGCAGACATGGCATTTAAGGTAAACGCTGCATCAGTAATACTAATATCGATATATTGGCCAACACCGGTTTCTAAGCGCTGAATAACCGCAGCAAGAATACCGACAACTAAATGCATAGAGCCTCCAGCTACATCAGCAATTTGAATACCTGCGGGTACCGGTGATTGGTTTTGTCTGCGGCTATAATCTTGTATACCTGAGAGGGCAAGGTAATTATTGTCATGCCCTGCTCTATCTTTATATGTGCCTGTTTGGCCATAACCCGTTAACGAGCAATAGATCAGCTTTGGATTAATGGTTTTTAAGACGTCGTAACTTAACCCAAGCTTTGCCATTACACCGGGGCGAAATTGCTCAACCACAACGTCGTACTCTGCAATAAGTTTTTTAACAATCGTTATAGCTTCAGGTTTTTTCAAATCTAGTGCGATAGACTTTTTAGAGCGATTCAGGTAACGATGAACGTATGATGCTTTACCATCTTTTTCACCTAACTCTCTTGTCAAATCAAGTCTATTAGGCGCTTCCACTCGTAAAACCTGTGCACCTAAGTCTGCTAGAACTAACGTGCCAAAAGGTCCAGGAAGTAAAGTTGAAAAATCTAATATTTTTAAATTCGCTAATGCTGACATGAGTAACCTTTTTATTGAAATCAGTATTAAAAAGAATATTGAAAGATGCGCTAAAACGTACATTTAAAGGAGCTTTAATCGCGACCATGCCTCTACTTTTGGTTAAAGAGACACATGGTCATAATCACCAATGTACGTTAGGTGATTAATCTTTCATTAATTCACGGCTAATTATTTCTTTCATGATTTCAGATGTTCCACCATAAATACGTTGTACTCTGGCATCAACAAACTCACGCGCAATACGGTACTCAGTCATGTAGCCGTAACCACCAAAGAACTGTAAACATTCATCAGCCACTTTACCCTGCAACTCGGTGGAGTGTAGTTTAGCCATAGACGCGGTAACCGCATCCAACTTACCTTCAGCTAATAAGGTGATACATTGATCCATAAACGCTTTTTGAACACGAACTTGTGTTGCTAACTCGGCGAGTTTAAAGCGAGTATTTTGAAAGTCTGCCACGCGTTTACCAAAGGCATTACGCTCTTTTACATAATCTAAAGTAATATCAAGCATGCCCTCAGAAGCCGCTTGTGCGCCAACAGCCAGTCCTAACCTTTCACGAGGAAGCTCTTTCATCATGGTGATGAAACCTAGGTTTTTCTCACCTAATAAAGCGTTGTCAGGAACAAACATATCGTTAAAAAACAATTCAGACGTGTCTTGTTGATGAATACCTAACTTGCTCAACTTTTTGCCTTTAACAAAGCCGTCAGTTTTTGTTTCAACGATGAACAGTGAAACCCCTTTAGCACCCGCTTTAGGGTCTGTTTTACATGCCATCACCACAATATCGCAATGTTGACCGTTAGAAATAAAGGTTTTGCTGCCATTAATGATGTAACCACCATCAACTTTTTTAGCTGAGGTTTTAAGCTCTTTTAAATCGCTACCCGCGCCTGGTTCAGTCATGCCAATAGCACCGACACATTCACCACTTGCCATTTTAGGTAAATAAGTTTTCTTTTGCGCTTCTGTGCCCATATTCAATATATAGTGAGCAACAATACCGGCATGAACGCCAATACCGCCACCGGCAATAGCACCAACACCTCGACGATAGAAATTGTCATAGATTAAGGCGGCAAATTTAAAATCGACACCAAAACCGCCATACTCTTCAGGTATATCAACACAAAGTAGACCGGCTTCACCTAACTTGTTCCATATCTCTCTTGGCATCCATTTATCTTCTTCCCATTTTTCATAAAATGGCTCAATTTCTTTGTCGATAAACTTGTTAATTGATTCAGAAAAGATACGTAAATCTTCATCAATCCAACTACAATAAAAAGGTAACATGTACTTTCTCCTACATTCTTAAACCGCCACCAACAACCGTCATCTGGCCACTGATGTAATTAGATTCTGGTGTGCAAAACAAATATACACCATCCGCAGCTTCTGCTGCTGTTCCACTACGGCCAAGTGGAATCATACGAGCAAAGCCTTCACTTACTTTTTCTGGAATGCCAACAGCAACTTCATTACCATCAACAACAATGGTTTTCTTCTCATTGGTTGCCTCTGTTAGTCGTGTTTCAATAACACCAAATGCTACGCCATTAACATTGATTTTATGACGGCCTAGTTCTTTAGATAATGTTTTTGTCATGCCTGATAAAGCGGCTTTCATTGACGAATAGTTAACTTGACCAATATTCCCGTATTCACCAGCGATAGATGAGGTATTAATTATTTTTCTGAACACTTCTTTGCCAGCTTTGGCTTCTAATTTTGCAACAGGAATTACCGCTTGAACGAATGCTCTATTTAGCTGAAACGGAGCTTTAAGATGAATTTCATACATAGCATCAAACTGTTTGTCTGATGCTTTATGAATCATAGAATCCCATGTATAACCTGCATTATTGATAAGAATATCTGGCGTGCCAAAAGCTGTGATGGCTTCATGAATAAATTTATTTGCAAATCCATCTTGAGTAACACTACCAATAACAGCAATCGCTTTGCCGCCCTGTGCTTCAATTTCTGCAACAGTTTCGTTTGCCGGAGCTTCATCAAGGTCGTTTAGCACAATATTAGCGCCTACTCTTGAAAGTTTTATTGCTAATGCTTTCCCTATACCTCTACCTGAGCCAGTAATTAGTGCTGTTTTTCCTGCTAACGGTTTATTCATAATATATCTCTTATGGTCTTATTTATTATCGTTGTAACTAATTGCTGCATCGAAGTAATACAGTAAGCTTAGTTACTTCTATTTTCAGTTAAGTTGATGGTCGCAATGCCTGAAATTTTAATCTCACCAGAATTGGAGTCTTTAGCCTCCACTAAAACTTCAATTATTTTTTGATCACCTACAACCTGTTTTTTTTGTACTTCACCTGTGCAAATTATTTGTGCAAAAAGTGGCGTGATAGCAGTAAATCGTACATCTACTTTTTTAATGCTTCGCTGATCAACCCAATTAGTGAGCAACCGACCTAAATACGCCATAGATAACATGCCATGAGCAAACACATCATCCATACCGGTATTTTTTGCAAAATCAATATCTATATGGATAGGGTTATAATCCCCTGAAGCACTTGCATATAATACTAAGGTAGTTCTAGATATTTTTTCTGTACTTAAAACAGGCAAAAAATCACCAACATAAATATCATCAAAATTAACCATTTTGCTTTTCCTATCTATTCGATTATTCAAATTTATTGTTTACTTATTAAAAAAGAACAACTCACTTAAATAAATTTAAAGTAATTTAGCTTCTAATGACTAATGTTGTTACTAAATCGGCAATATGTTCATCTCTTTGGTTAACAACTTTCGTTTTTTCAATTAAAAACTCCAGTGCGCCACCTTTTTTTGCATAAATATCTTCAACAACAGAGTTAAAAGTAAGTACATCGCCAGCAACAGCAGCATTGAAATACTCAAAACTTTGATTTGCATGTAACAATTTTTGTAAACAAACACCAAGTTTTTCATAATTTTCAAAGGGATCTGGCACATCCATTTTCAAACAAAATAAAAAGGTTGGCGGCACAGGTAAATCGTCATACCCTGAATTTCTAGCTGCAGCATTATCGATATAAATTAAATTGTTCTGACCAATTGCTTTTGCAAAACGACTAAGCTGTCCCTTTTCTACTGATGCAGTAATAGGGTCAAACACCTTACCTATATCATTTATATCCAACATAATAATTCCCACCTATTAATCAGTTAAAATTTCATTTCAATACATTCCCTAGGGAAGTATCTATAACTAAAATAGCAAAGTTTCACTGAGAGACTGTAGGATGATTAGCGCCAATTTTTAAATAAATTGACGTATAAGAACAAAATTGATTTTTTTTATTTTATAAGCATATTGTTATGTGATTTAATTGATAAATATTTATATAATTCTATAGAGTTATCGATTTAATATGACAGTACATAATGAAGAAATAGCAAACAATGAATTATTTGCTACCAATAAATTCGTTCAAGATTTTTGTTTAGCTGCTAATTCAGTTGGTATGTCAAAAGAAGATTTTTCTAAAGCGATAGGCTTATCGGTAGAGTGTATTGCTGAGCCTCAAGGCGTAATAGCTCTACATTATATTGTAAAGTCCTATATGGTGCTTCTTGACTATACCCATGATGAACTATTAGGAACTTTACAAAAAAAAATACCGAAAGGTGTTATTTCCTTAATGATAAAATCGGCATGTTCAGAAAGGATATTGTCATCCGCATTAAAAGCCATTTTTCATGTTAATCGGGTATGTCAAAATCCAATAAATACAAATTTAATCATTGAGGGTGATATTGTCCGTTGGCAATTTTGTATTAAAACTAAAGAGCCAACTCTTTCTTTATTTGCCCTTACGATCCTAACTTGCATTGCAAATAAATCATTAAGTATGTTGTTGAAAAAAGATGTTCCTTTGCTTTATGCATCTTTTGTAGGCAGTGCACCAATTAATGTTTGTGATTATCAATTTTTATATTCTTGTCCTGTCAAGTTCAATCAAGATTATAACGAACTGGTTTTTGATAAGGCTTGGTTAACAAAGCCCCTTTTATGTAAATATAAAGAAGTTAAAGCACATTTAAAAGTACCTTTATCCATTACAAACTATAGTTTTAATTCATTAGGACTCATAAAACAAATCAAAGGGATTATTGTTTTATCTCCACAAAGTCAGTTTCCTTCTCAAAATGAACTGGCTTCACAACTTGGTATGTCAGTAAGAACCATGCAACGAAAACTAGAGTCAGAAAATTCTAATTACATGACTATTAAAGATGAATTTAGACATAAAAAAGCTCTTTTTTATTTAGCTCATACAGATAAAAACCTTGAATATATTACTGAGCGTAGTGGTTTTAGTGAAGTCGCTTCATTCACACGAGCATTTATACGTTGGCAGGGCTGTACCCCTTCTAAATACCAGTCAAAAATAAACAAGTAAGAAGAGGTAATCAATTTTTCAGTTTGATTTAATGTGCTTATTATTTGAACTCAAGAAATTAAAAAGAATATTGTTCAAATTTTTCTCTCAATTTTAATTTATGCATTTTTCCTGTTGCAGTCATAGGAATATTTTCAACATACTCAACAGCATCTGGCATCCACCATTTCGCTATTTTCCCGGTTAAAAAGCTGACTACCTCTACATGTGATAAGACTTCACCACTGTGATTCTCTATAATTAATAAAGGGCGTTCATCCCATTTAGGATGTTCAACACCAATGACAGCGGCTAAAGATACCTCAGGGTGAGACATCATAGCATTTTCAATATCAACAGAAGAAATCCACTCCCCCCCTGATTTAATAACATCTTTACTTCTATCCGTTATTTTCATATAGCCATATTGATCAATTACTGATATATCGCCGGTATCAAACCAGCCATTTTTATTCTCTACATCAGGTCTGTTAAAGTATTGTTCAACTACCCAAGGTCCTCTTACTAAGAGATTCCCTGATTCTTTACTGTCCCACGGAACGTCTTGACCATCATCGTTGACCAATTTAAGCTCGATTCCATATACAGGCACCCCTTGCTTTAATTTTTGCTCAAACTGAACCTCATCGTCCAATAATTGCATTTCTTTAGCTTGGATATGATTAATTGTACCTAAAGGGCTCATTTCAGTCATGCCCCAAGCATGGATAATGGCCATGCCTTGTTCATCTTGAAAATAACGATACAAATGAGGAGGCATAGCAGTACCTCCAACCACCAGCTTCTTAATGCTTGCTAATGAAATATCATTTTCTTGAAGATATTGAGCTAATAAATTCCAAACAGTTGGCACGCCTGCGGCTAACGTAACGTTCTCGTTTTGAATAAGACGACTTAATACCGCTGGGTCAGCAACTTTTGAACCCGCCAACACCAATTTACAGCCGGCCATAGCAGCCATGTATGGGATTCCCCAAGCATTAACATGAAACATAGGCACTACGGGTAAGATACAATCGTTTTTCCCAATTGAAAAGGCATCTGGCGCAATAGCTGCCATGGTATGTAATACTAAAGATCGGTGGCTATACTGCACACCTTTAGGGTTACCTGTAGTGCCTGATGTGTAACAAAGTTGACAAGGATCGTTTTCATTAAGTTCGGGCCAATCATGCTCTTTAGAATAAATACTGATATCATCTTCATAGGTAGACCACTTGTCCCCTAAATGCGCTACTACTGAAACATCAGACGTCAAAACAATAAACTGTTTAACACTGGTTAGTTCAATTTCAACGGCTTTGATTAAATCTATAAACATAACGTCAAGAAAAATTATCTTATCGCTAGCATCATTGACAATAAAATTAACTTGATCAGGATGTAACCTTGGGTTGATAGTATGACAAACAGCACCTGAACAGCCTATGCCATAATATAATTCCATGTGTCTAAAATCATTCCATGCTAAGGTCGCAATGCGATCACCTTTTTCAATATTATGAGATTTTAACAAGTTAGCAACTTGGGCTGAACGCTCAAAGATATCACTTAAAGTACAACGGTGTTGTTCATGATCACTGGTTATAGATACCACTTCTTTATTTGGGTTTATTTGTTTACCGTGCTGCATAATCGACGTTAACGTCAATTGATAATTCATCATACTGCCAATCATAAATTGTCCTCAAATTAAAATAAAATAAACTCAAGCGCACACGACCGATTATAAAAACCGCTTTGGTTGAGCTGAATATAATTTTTTATTAGCTTAAGACTATGCCTGAAATACTCTGAAATAAAACCTAACAATAGTTAGGTTTTAATAATAATGATGAGCTTCACTTCTTCATAACGGAACTTAAGTTCGTCAAACACCAAACAAAAAACCAACGTTAGCTCATAAAATTTATAATTGCGTCAGATACTTCATTTGTCTTTTCTTTATGGGGAAAATGTCCACAATTGTGAATGATTAATTTCGTTGACCAGCCTAAAACATTTCTGACAATAAACTCTGGAAACTCGATTGAGCCATATTCATCATTATCGCCATGAATAACCAAAACATCGCATAGAACATTATTTAAACAATATTTTAAATTCCATCTTAAAAAGTTGGGTGCTAACCAAGTATCAACCCATGCACCTAATACCCACTTAGCTTTATTACCGTGCCATTTTTCAAGTCGTTCAATTTGTCCAGGTTTTTCGAACATTTCCTTAGCTGTCTGAATCCCTTGCAAGGTAATGTCTTCTACAAAGGCTTGGGCTGATATAGAGATCACTCCGATACAGTCTTTATCATTAGCGGCAACATTAAGTGACATACAGCCTCCAACACTATGGCCAAGAAGAATATACTTACCTATAGATAAATATTTTTTTATTTCAGGAAAAAATATTGAAGCTTCTTCTTTTATAAAATCAGCCGTAGGTGGTTCAATACGAATATCGGATTGACCAAACCCTAATCGATCATAAGCAATGATGCGCCTAGATAGTGTGGTAGCCAACATTTCAGGAAAGTTTTTCCAAAGTTTCACACAACCTAATGAGTCATGCAGCATAATAATGGGAATGTTTGATGATAGTTCATTTGGCAGCCATTCTTTAATGTATAAACCACCGTAAGGTGTGTCAGCTATTGACTCTACTAGTGTTACAGACTCCATTATTTCTCTCTTAACGGTTAAAAGTAATCATTTAATGCGATCCCTAAACCGAATCGCTCTTGTGAATGGTTATAATCAATCAAGCTTTCACCATATCCGTTAAAATATTGGAAATACCCTCTTAACTTACCACTTAATGGAAATGTTATGCCTAACTCAACAGCACCGTTGTGCGTTGCAAAGTTCTCTCGACCTTTAGCTGAAAACTCATACCCCCTCCATTTGTACACCATCATCAATTCAAAATGCCCCATATAGTCACTAATATCAGGGTTGTCATTTCCAGCTTCTTCAGCCGTTGTTAGTTTATCCCCCTCTGGAATTTTCCACCAAGGTCGAAATGACAAAGCATAGTTTCCTTTTGCAAATATAAAGTTTGCATATATTCGATTCCAACTACGAGATAATAGCTGTGATTGACCGTTAGATTGATGTTCAATCCCCACAAAAACTCCGGTTTTCCCACCCCCTATTTCTAAACCTAATGGGGTGAAATAAAAAATTTCCGGATTATAATTTGTCTCTCTAAAAGGTCGAGATAACTCCTGATTATACATTTGCCACCAAGATTGAAGCGTAAAACCAAAGGCAATTCCATCGCCTTCGTTAAACAAGCTTTCGGTTAGTAATGGCACTTTGAAGCTTATTTGTAATTTAGCTTCCATATCATCTAAATTCTGAGACCAATTACTAACATTATTATATGCAACCTGATTAATATCATCGGTATATGTGACCGGCAGTATGTAATTCTTATTATGCGGCGTAAGAACAAAGGGATGATAGGCAATTCGTCGCTCTTCATTAAATCGTTTTTCTACCGCTGGTTGACCGATTTTTTGAACAACAACTTCATAACAAATACTATTTAACTCACTCAAGGGCATTCGTTGGTTTTCTGACTGAGCTTTTTCGATAAGGCAATCATCGACACTTTCATTTGATGCAATAGCAAACGAAGCTAATAGATTTAAAATAATAAAGCTCGCCTTAATAACCCTGTTATGATGATTTAACATTACACTGTAAACTCTTCAACAACACTAGACAGTCTCTGTGATATATTTACCAAGGCTCTATTTGATTGTAGTACATCATTTGCACCAACCTCCGCCTGTCCAGCAATACTATTAATAACTTCAGCATTGCTTGCAATTTCACTTGTAACGACATTCTGTTCTTCAGTAGCACTAGAAATTTGTTCATTCATCATGGTAATAGTTGATACAGCTAAAACGATATCACCGATAAGATCTCCTGCTTGCTGAGCTTTATCTACACTTATTAAAACTTGCTCCTGACTATGAGCCATAATTTCAACAGCGGCTTGGGTACTACTCGTAAGTTCTTTAATCATTTTCTGAATTTCAACTGTAGAAGCCTCCGTTTGCTCCGCTAATAATCTAACTTGATCTGCCACCACAGAAAATCCTCTTCCAAATTCACCCGCATGCGCCGCTTCAATAGCAGCATTTAGAGCAAGTAAGTTTGTTTGCGTAGTAATATCTTTAATAATTTTAATTACAGAGCCTATTTTGTTACTGCCAGTCTCAACTCGTTGAATAGCATCAACAGATGTTTCTACTTCAGCAGCTAACGCATTAATCGACTCAACAGCTTCTACTACAACCTTTTTTCCTTTTTCAGCTGCTTCAAAACCTTCAGTAGAAGAAAGCGAGGCATTAGAAGCTGATATTGCTACTTCATTTACTGCAATGCTCATTTCTCTAATGGAAGATGAAAGTAATTCAGTTTCAATTTTTTGGTTTTTTACTCCGTTCAATACTTGTCCTGTTAATAATCCAGATGAGTTTGTCTCATGATTAAATTCCATTACAATTGAATTAATATCAGTAATCATTTTTCGTAAATCTCTAACCATATTGCGCATGGCGAGCTGCATACGTCCAACTTCTCCACCTGCACTTTGATTGATATTAACGGTAAGATTGCCATCAGAAATTTGTTCAATAACATTCACTGCTTCTTCTAATGGAGCAATTATTGTTTGTCGTATATTGACTATTAAAAGTATTAAGCCTCCAATACAAATAACAATCGAAATGGTAACTAACTTATTGATAGTATGTGCCAGCTCTTTCATTCCTTCAGAAAAACTTGAAGCAAGTTTTAAAGATATAGCCAGAACCGATTCCATAGCTTGCTTTTCACTGCTATTGAAAGATTGTTCTTCCTTTAATTCTAAAAGAAACATCCCTTTCTTTAAATTAGTCTCACTCTCACCTACTAAATCAATTATCCCGCCCTGCCCCATAAGCTTAAACATAAACGTTTCAAGACCATAAAGCACATCATCGACACTAAGAGTTACCTGATATGCAGATTTAAGGTGTCCCATAATTATATATTTATTTATTTCATCTTTTGACAACTCAATATTCGAAATATTGATTGATTGATTATGTTGATACTCTAAATAAGAAAGATCATTGATCTTACCCATTAAGCGAATACCATATAATGTGACAAATAGTGCTAAAACCCCTACTACTATCATCATATTAAACTGTGACTTTAACGTTAACTCTTTTAGATTCATTTTACGTATTCCTCAAAAAACATTTTTACCAGTCTATTCATTAAAATCCAATATATTGCCTTTATCAAATCGAATATCAGACAAGATTTCAGCTCTAAGAAAGACATTGTAGGTTTTATTCATTTATTACTTAACAGCTTATTAAACTGAGATTTTTTACTGTCTAGAAAACTTATTTCTTCCGCTACCAAAACAAAAATTCCGATTCTTTTGTTTTATATTTCTCCTTAATTTAAAGCTAACACCAATAGGTGGTATTGTTGCTCGATTACTCTCAATTAAAAATCAATGTTATTAGTAGATTAAACACTTTACTTAATATTGAACGCTTTCGTTCAATATTTCTTCTATCTCATGTTGTACCCTTTTTACACTTGCACGACCTTCTTCAATGGCTATTTCCGCTTTATCAAATTCCAACAAGCCTAATTGCGATAACTTTGGCGAAATAATAATTTCGGGTACATCCCCGGCCATCCTGCTACGAGTAATTCGATCTTGCATGATGTTAATTGAGCTAGCCATAACTTCAAAAACACCAGGGGTTTTATCATTTTGAGAAAAAAACCTAGAAATCAGTACATTTTTATGCCTTTCAATTCCCACTTTTAAAGGTGTTGATAATCGTCCAAAAAAACTGACACCTTCATCTTTATTTAATTCTGGTGTAGTAGAGTTACTATCAGCTGTGTTAATTTTATTTTTCATCAGATCACCATTCAAATTGACAGCTATTACCACATCTGCCCCCATAGCTCGACAAAGTGATACTGGAACAGGGTTTATCAAGCCACCATCAATAAGCCACTTGTTATGGTGCTTAGTAGGGGCTATCAATCCGGGTAGTGCAACTGAAGCTCTTACACTATCAAATAACAACCCATCTCTTAGCCATACCTCTCTACCTGTATTTAAGTCTGTAGCAACGGCGCCAAATGATTTTGAAAGAGAGCTTATATCAGGATCTCCAGATTTATCCCTTATGAACTTAAATAACTTATCCCCTTGAATCACTCCTCCTTTTGTTAATGACAAATCAAAAAGTCCAATAATATCTTTCAAAGTGAGTGATTTACTCCATTCATCTAAAGCATTAAGTTGGTCATTTGCATAAGCAGCGCCGACAAAAGCACCAATAGAACACCCCGCAACAATATCAGGCTCTATTCCCATATCTTTTAATGCATGTAAAACACCTATATGTGCCCAGCCTCTTGCCGAACCACTTCCTAGAGCGATACCTATTTTTAAACTTTGATGCTTTTGTCTATTCATTAACTTATTACCCCCCTAAACCCGACGTAAAAAAGAGTACAACAATACCGGCACAACGATTAACGTCAGTATTGTTGAGGCAATAGTGCCAAAGATAAGCGAAATGGCTAAACCACCAAAAACAGGATCACTTAACATTACCGCAGAGCCAAGTATGATGGCTAACCCTGTAAGAAAAATAGGCTTTAACCTAACGGCACCGGCTTCGCTTACCGCTTCATGCAACGGCATACTAAGCTTCATATAATCAAGTACAAAATCGATAATAAGTAAGGAATTACGCACAACAACGCCTGATAATGCAATAAGACCTATCATAGAAGGGGCACTAAAAGGTTGATCCATTAACCAATGGCCTGGGAATACACCCACTAAACCTAAAGGTATTGCTGACATAGCTACCAAAGGAATAATAAATGAACGGTAGTAACCAACCAGTAATAAATAAATAAAAACGAGTGCGAGACCTAAAGCCAAGAACATATCCCTAAAGGTATCTAGTGTTAATCTAATTTCACCGTCCCATAATAATTGATAGCCATCTATGGTGTCTGGCACGACAGGCACAAGTTGTAAATTTCCCGTATGAAGTTCAGCATGATCTATTACCATGTTGTCTAGACGATTATCTAAATCAACTACGGCATATACTGGCGCAGTTTCTTTTAATTCGGCTCCGACATAAGTGACACGCTCGTAATCTTTATGAAGTATCGGTCTATCTTGCCATGACTCGATAACATAGGTTAATTCTGATAGAGGTATTTTGATGTTGGCTTTATTGGTGACAAATACACGAGATAATAGTTCAGGATCAATTTGGTGCTTTCGTGGAATATGTAAACGAATAGGCACAATGTGCTTTTCATTGCTAAGGTGTAATCGACCAAGGTTTTCACCATTAACAAGGCGACGTATTGCTTGAGCGACTTCAACTGCCGATACACCTGAAAGTGCGGCTTTTTCTTTATCAACAACCAGCCGATATTGGCGAATATCTTCAACCTCAGAGTCTTTTACTTCAATCACATCAAAGGTATTTTTAAATTCAGCAACAACTTTAGCTGATATTTTTCGCATTACATTAAGATCTTGTCCATATATTTCAGCGAGCAAAGTTGCACGAACAGGTGGCCCAGGTGGATCTTCAACAAGTTGAATAACACACCCAGGATAACTATTTTGAATGACTAAAATATCAGGGCGAAGTGATTTAACCAATAAAATAGAACTGATATCACGCGATTTTTTATCAATAAGGTTAACTCTAATTTCAGCAACATGAGGTCCTGATTTATTGCTATTTCCTCTTAGTAAACCATTAAAGTCAATTACACCTGACTGGCCAATCCAAGTTTGATAATTGGTAACATAATGGTTTTTACGCAGTAGATGGCCTATTTCACGCGTCACCTGATCGGTTACTTCAATAGGAGTATACTCTGGCATATCAATCGTTATATTAAAGGTATTTTTATTGTCTTTAGGCAGCAACGAAAGTGCAACACCGCCAGAAGATAATGAACCAGACACACCATCTGATCGAATAAATTGCCAAGCAGGTTGCAAAACAGATAAACCAATAGTACATAAAATCAACAACATACTAATATACCTTACTTTTCTTTTATTCAGTAAAGGGGTAATTATCCAATGATAGAATTTATGTAAATTATCGGTTTTGTCATGATCTTCAAGATCATGCCCTTCGTGTGGTTTTAACCAGCGATTAGCAGCCCAAGGCGTTACGATATAGGCAACAACAAGCGAAGAAATCATTGCAACAGGTACATTAAAGGCAATGGGGTAGAAAAACTCCCCAATCATACCAGTTACTAATAATAAGGATAAAAAAACCAACATAATGGCAAAAGTAGCAAGGTTGGTAGGGTTACCTATTTCATTAGTCGCTAATACGGTAACCTCACTCTTGTCTTTGCCCGCTAAATTTTTATATCGACGATGAATATTTTCAATAACAACAATCGCCGAATCAACTAATAAACCAAGTGATAAAATTAAACCAAATAAGCTAATTCTATTAATGGTTAATCCCGCTAAAAATGAAATCCCCAGTGTTAAGCCTAAAATTAAGGGGACTGTTATACCAACAATTAACGCTTCTTTTATACCCAAAAAGAAAATACACACAATAAAAACAGAAAAAACAGCGATAGCGAGATGTTCGATTAAGTTATTAACTGATGTATTGGCTATTTCACCATCATTTCGGGTAATAACCACATGAACACCTTTTGGAATCATGCTTATCTTAAGACGTTCAACTCGGTCAATAATGTCTTTTGCCACAAAAACAGCATTAGTGCCCTGTTTTTTTGCCACAGAAATAGTTACTGCTGGCATTTCAATATCAGTGTTTTGATTAAAACGAGGATCCGCATGACCAAATGCAAAGCGAGAAAGCGTTTCACGCTCTTGGTTTGGCGCAACAATGATGTTAGCAACATCGTTTAAATAAATAGGCTTATGGTTAAATACACCGACAATAAGCTGACTAACATCATCTTTAGATGATAAAAAGGCATCTAGGTGGATACGGCTATTTTGACCGTTTCTCACTTGTGAGTTCATTGGTACTGATATATTAGCCAGTTGTAAGCTTTGAGTAATTTGGTTTAACGTCAAATCGAAGGCTAATAACCGCTCTGGGTCAAGCTCTACTCTAACTTCTAAATCTCTTCCGCCCTTAACCGCAGTGACAGAAACTTCTTCTAAAGAATGTAAACGCTCTACCATGCGATCAGCCAAACGTTTTAACGCGTAATCATTATATTTATCAGAAGATAAGGTAATAGTAATTATAGGGACATCATCAACATCAACGCTCTTTATTAATGGTGTTGAAGCCTCTAATGGCAGCAGATATCTTTTACCTAAAACACGATCATAAAGCTTTACTAAAGACTCTTCTGGGTTTTCACCCACGTCGAACTGAACATTAATAACCGCTAGGGAGTTAAATGCTGCCGCATAAGTATGATCAACACCCTTTATTTCTCTAACAATTCCTTCTAACGGATTGACAATTAATTGTTCTACTTCTTCGGCTGTAGCGCCTGGTAATGCCACAAAAATTTCAGCGCCAGGTACAACAATTTGAGGATTCTCTTCTCTTGGTGTTAACGTTATTGCCATTAGACCTAATAATAGGCATGTCATCATCACCAATATTGTTAACTTTGACTCAATAAAAATATTAGCTAATTTTCCTGCGGGGTTTAGGTTTAATTCACTCATTGACGGCCTCCAAAAAGTCTGTATATTTAACAGCGTCTCCTTCACGAATTTGGCTATTACCTTGCACGATTATTTTTTCATTAATCGATAAACCAGATCTAACTTCAACTCCCTTTAAAGTTTCAGTGCCTAGGTTTAACCATCTGAAGTACGCTTTTTTCTGAGCATTAACCACAAAAACACCGAGCAACCCTCCCCGTTCAACTAATGCTGAAGAAGGAATAACTACCGCTGGCTTTTCACCTAATATAAAGTTAACTCGACCAAACATTCCAGATAAAAGTCCGTCATCGTTTGGCAACGAAATTCTGACTTTATAACGGCGAGTAGTGGCATCTCCAGCAGGAACAACTCGAGCAACAATACCATTCATTTCTTTATCTAGCGCATCAATAAAAACAGCAACATTCAATCCTTGTTCGATGTTACTTATCTGACTTTCAGCAACATAAGTATCAAAGAAAAGTCCTTGGCTTGATTCAATAGTCAGTATCGGTTTACCTAACGTAGCAAGATCGCCTTTTCTAAGATGCCTATCTACGACAATACCATCTATTTCACTTGATATTTGTATATATTGACGCTGTGATATAGCAATATGCAACGCTGTTTTAGCTGTATTTAAAGCATCATTGGATCTATCACGAAATAATTGTGTTTTACGCATAAGGTTTTCTGAAACGCTACCATTCTTAAAAAGTTTCTGATACCTTTCAACATCAATGTCGGCGTCATAAACCGACAATTCAGCGGTATTTACTGATGCTTTAGCTTGTAAAATAGCCCCTTCGACGTCTGCCTCATCAAGTGCTATTAATACTTGCCCTTTAAAAACTTTATCCCCTTCTAAAGCTAAAATGTTTTTAATATAACCTGTAGCTCTCGATGAGACATCAATTCGCTGATCTGAGACTACTGTACCAACAGCTTTATAATTTATGGCAAGTGTCGTTGTCTGAATAGACAATAAATTAACGTTCCAAACTTTTTGAATTACCACTTTTTCAGGCTCAGGCTTAGATTCTTGACAACCAGTTAAAACAAATAGCGCGATACAAGTAAAAATAGTGCTTTTAAACATTGAAGTTCTCCTTCTCTGGCTCAATAACATTTATGCCACTTTGATTGATAATGAGGTCAAACATCATATTACTGAAAACCTCAGGGGAATTTGAAAGAGATGAGACACCAGGTAAATACTTCATTACAGCTTGAGAGTCGAAGAAAAATATATTTACCCCTATAAGCATAAAAGCTTGTAAAGATGCAGTGGTATTATGACTTCCTTTTTCTATTTCATGGCCATCAAAAACAAGTGTGGCAACTTTTGTGAAGGTATTAGTAAAAATATCCTTTGCTAGCAATTTACCTTCAATTTGATTGTTATCCATTAATTCTCTTTTAATCAAATTGGTCGAATTAGGTTGTTCGATCATACTTTTTAAGTGAAGAGCAATATATTCTTTTAACCTTTGCTTAGGTTCAGGAGAAGGCTGTAGCTCTAAAGGTTCTAAAACATTGAACACACGGTCACAAGCTAAATAAAGCGTCTCTTGATAGAGATGTTCTTTAGACTTAAAGTGATGATAAATATTTGCTTTGCTTCCCCCTGTTTTTTTGGCTATTTCACTAATAGACGTAGCTTTAAAGCCATTTTTAGCAAAAATCGACTCTGCAACACTAAGGATAACTAGCGCACCTTTAGAGAATTTTTGACTATTTATTACAGGAGAACTTAGGGTTTTATCTTTCATTAGATGACACTTACTGACCGAACGTTCAGTAAGTTTAACATAAAAATATTATTTAGAAATAACAAGTTTATAAAGTTGACAATTGCAACGTCGTTAATTGAGCCTAAAAAGCTGATTTTACAAATAATATCAGCCCTAACAGGTAATTAACGCCTGTTTTATTAGTAATAACACACTAATATTTTTAAGTTAGACACAGTATCTTTGCAAAATGCAAAAAACTATTTTTTCTAATGAAAATACAACGTTAGTCATTGGTTAAAATCAAAACGACTAGAATCAAACTTATCTATGAGAGCATTAGCTGAAATTCTCGGCAAATCTCATTCAATTGTAGAACGTATAGAGCATCAAGATCGTCGTTTAGATGTTTATGAGTTCGTTGCTTATTGCGAAGCTATTAATGCTGACCCACTTGAAGGTATTGAAATTATTAAACAAGCTAAAATTAGAAAATAGTTAACGTAGGTAGGTTTTTGTAATATCGGCTTTAAAGGCCTTATTTCTTGATAAACTGATTCAAGGGCTTGCTTGCCTATTTAGGACCAGTTTCCTTAGCATCTCTATTCTTTCTTGGGCGTATGGTGGTAGCCCATGTATAGAAAATGATTTGCAATGATTCGTTCAAGATAGAAGTAAAACTTGAAGAGCAACGGTTACCACCACTGATAGAATAATATTGTGTATAGTTAATATTTCGATTTGAGACTTTCTAGATAGTGAAATACCATTTAATAACTACATCAGACTCTTTAGGGGCTAAATCAAATCAGAAACATGAAAAAACAAGTACGTCACATTTCAGTCACTTTGACGTCACATTAGAAAAATAAAATCGTAAAGCTTTGATTGTTAAACTTTAAATTAATAGGTCTACGTCCATTTAAGAGGCAATAAAATAGTTGGCTAAAATAAGCGACGCAGGAGAAAAGCCAACGGGTATTTGATCGGTTAATTAGCTTTTTAGCAGTATTAGAACACCATAACATGATCAACTAAAAACTTACCATTTTGGTGGATTAAAACGATTTCAATACCTATGGGCAAGATGAACAACACCACTTTAGTGCATCATGATAGTTCATGAGCAATATATCTTCTGATATATCGTGCTTAGCCATGATGGAACAGGTCTCGTGTTGATTTTCTGAGAATTCGTAATGTTTTGCTATTTCGAGCGCATCATATAATAAACCTTTCTTGCTCACTAAAGCAGACTTTATTTCCTCTGCTAATGGTAAGTCCATAATTATTTGTTCAAGGGGACAATTTAGAATCGCGCCTATGTGACTCATGACACCTGTAATAAAGGCAAATTTTCTTATTTTAAAAAATGCTGGAGAAAAAGATATAAATTCCATCATTTTTCCCCGTATTAAGGACTCAATTAACAGTTCACTATTACTATCCGATGATAAATTAGACATACCGATAATCGCTATAAACTGTTTTATTTTTTCTGTTCCCAAGAAAGTAATAGCTTGCTTTATAGAGGTTATTTCTACTCGGTTTATTTCTGTTTCCAAATTGACAAGTTTTAGAATCCCATTCATCAAACTTACATCCTTAGAAATTATTTCAGCCAAGGTATAAAAATCCATATTTTGCTGAAAAATTTCAGCAAATAGAAGCAACAAGTTTAACTTAATTGGTTTAATGAATTGGCCTACATTAAGCTCTGGTTTGTGAAAGAAATAACCTTGGAAATAATCTATCCCCATTTGAATCAACATGTGATATTGCTCATGAGTTTCAATTCTTTCGACAACAAGCTTTATGTTTTTATCTGAAACGAGCTGGCTATTTATTAACGCTTTTAGTTGCTCAAGTGAAATATCTTCTCTATCAACCTTAATAATGGAAATAAATGGAAATAACTGCTCCCACTTCGATGAGAAATCATAATCATCTAATGCTAACGTATAACCTTTATCATATAAATCTGACACTATTTTAATGACATCAGGCGTAATATTAATGGTTTTTAATAATTCCAAAACGACAGAGTTTCTATCTAATATTAATGGTAACTTTGCTAATAAAGATTTTTCATCAAAATTAATAAATGCTTTTTTTTGCGAACAAAGATTAGTTAAATCACCAAAAATGTGGTTTTGTACAACAATTTTAGAGGTGGCTTGTTCTGGATTTGAACAACTGTAAACATTATCTAAACTATTACGGTACAAAAGTTCATAACCATAAGTATTCATATTACGGTCAAAAATGGCTTGGCGTGCAACAAATTTATTATTAATATCTTCCATGGCAAGTATTTTATCTCCACTTTTTTCACTGTTTGATTAGTATAGTCACTCTTTCTGCGATAACAAAAAGTTTGAGCTAAATAAAAAATCATCATTTCTCTATATTTAATAATGTTATACGAAAACAGGTTACCAACTTAATTACAGTGTTCCCTTTCATAAAAGAAAATAATAAGTAAGGTTAATAAGTTCACGTTGAAACGCGAAAAGTGGTATTTTGCGAAAATGTAGCAATGATATGACAAGAGCTGCAGCAAGTCATGCGAGAGAGAGTTCAATTGCCTTTGTAACAACTGAATCATCAAACAGGTGTGTAAATTCAAATTGTTACGGCTAAAATACCTGTTTTGAAAGCATGAAAGACGCTGTTAACTGTTAATAGTTTTGGCCACAACCAGCCATTAATATAGAGTGTACGAATGTAAACTAAATCACTTTAGGTTACATTCGTTGCAAACCACAATGGTTGAATACCAACGGAAATTGGAGGTTTAAGTTCCTTTTCGAAATTATCACCAACCATACCCATATTGACCGTTGGAGCATTAACCACTGGAAGTTTACTCAATACAAAACACTCCTTGTATCAATGCACTGTTATCTCTTGATCTTTTAATTCTCTACGGAGAATTTTCCCAACGGGTGTCATCGGTAGTTCATCTCTAAACTCGACATGTCGTGGAATCTTATAAGCCGTCAGTTGCGTTCTACAATACTCTATTACTTCACCATCACTTAATAAAGATCCATTATTAAGCACGATGAATAGCTTAACTGCCTCACCACATTTGTCATGTGGAACGCCAACAGCGGCACAATTTGCAACGCATGGATGACTAGAGACCACATCTTCAATTTCATTCGGAAATACATTAAAGCCAGAAACAATAATCATGTCTTTAATGCGATCAACAATTCGCACATAGCCATCTTCTGCAATTGTTGCCACATCACCTGTTAATAACCATTCCCCATCGTCAGTGAAGGATTCTTTCGTTGCATCAGGCCTATTCCAATAACCTTTCATTACTTGGGGTCCTTTAACACAAAGCTCACCTCGTTCACCTATTGCCACTTCATTGCCGTTGTCATCAATGCATTTTAAAGCGGTACCGGGTAATGGGTAACCTACAGTGCCAATTCGCTCTAAACCATTCAATGGGTTCATAGTAACAGCTGGAGAACACTCGGTTAAACCGTACACTTCAGAAATGCCAACACCAGTAATTTCCTGCCAGCGTTTTGCAGTGTCATCAAATAATGCTGTACCACCAGAGATTGTAAACACCATCTCACTAAAATCTAATTCTTTAAATTGAGGGCTATCCATTAATGAAACAAACAAGGTATTTAATCCCGTTATCCCCGTCACTTTAAAAGGCTTCATTGCTTTAATGAACGTTTCAGTATCTCTAGGGTTGGCAATTAAAACACTATGTTCACCCATTCTAAAAAACACCAACAAATGTACCGCGAACGAGTAAATATGATAAAGCGGCAGTGGCGCAACCAAAGTTGATTGATCGCTCCCCAATATAGCGTTTCCATCTTTGTCGTGCTGAATCATGGTTGAGCCAGCTTGTAACATATTGGCGACAAGGTTAGCATTGGTCAGTTCAGCGCTTTTAGCTACACCTGTAGTACCACCAGTATATTGTAAAACAATAGTATCATCGGCTTCTGCTAGGTGTGTTTTTCTAAATCCTTTACCTAAATTTTGCTTGAGTATTTTTCGAAATGATTTTGCCTCCGGCAAATAATATTTAGGAACCATTTTTTTTATGTGCTTAACGGCGGTATTTATTACTACACGCTTAAAACCCGGCACCATGTCAGCAAGGCTAGTGGTAATGATTAATTCTAAATTTATTTGCGGCTTAATATTTTCTACCGACTTGGCAAAGATATCCATGCACAGCAAAGCTTTGACACCAGAGTCATTAAATTGATGAATCATCTCACGTTCTGTATATAAGGGATTGGTATTTACAATACGAAGTCCTGCACGCAATGCGCCATAAACAGCTATAGGGTATTGCAAGGTGTTCAGCATTTGTATTGCTATCGCATCACCAGCTTTTAACGATGTTTCATTTTGCAAATAATGAGCGAAGGCGGCACTATAGTCATTGATATCTTGGTAAGTTAGCGTACAACCTAAACTAGTAAATGCTGGACGTTCTGCATATAAAACAAACGAATTTTCAATGACTTCCATCACTGATTCATATTCATTAAAGTCTAATTCATCCGGTACGCCTGGTGCTCTTTTACCATGCCAAAAACTTGCTTCCATAATTACACCTCATCTCTAAAAAATAGCTAATATAAAACTAATATAAATCAGCAAACTAATAATTTTTCGATAACTATACTTATAATGTCACGACTTAATCATAACAATTCAACCCCATTAAATAGCAGAAGATACTTTTAAAAGCATCGATATAGTAAGAAAAATACTATTGTTTAGAAATCTTAACAGAATTATTATTGCAAACCAAGCGCTTGCTTGGTATTGTTGTTTTATGTTTAATTAATACATAATAATTTATTCAGGGCAAACCATGACATCAGCAGATAAAACAATACGAGTAGGCTGTGCCTCTGCCTTCTGGGGAGATACTGGCTATGCAGCCAAGCAGTTAGTTGAACAAGGTAACTTAGACTACCTTGTTTTCGATTATCTAGCTGAAATGACAATGTCTATTATGGCAGGTGCGCAATTAAAAAATCCTGATGCAGGTTTTGCTCCTGACTTTATTAGTACTTTAAAACCATTATTATCTTCTATTAGTCAACAAAGTATTAAGGTTTGCAGTAATGCTGGTGGCATTAATGCTTATGCTTGTGCAAAAGCGATGCAAGCACTTATTCAAGAGCTTGGCTTATCATTAAAAGTAGCCGTTGTTGAAGGAGATAATCTAACCTCACGCCAACAAGAATTCATAGCGCAAGATAAACAAGAGATGTTCAGTGGCCAAGTATTACCAAAAAAACTGACTAGCATTAATGCTTATTTAGGGGCAAAGGCTATCACTGAAGCATTTGATGGCGGCGCTGATATCGTTATCACAGGCCGTGTAGTTGATAGTGCGGTAATACTTGGGCCCTTAGTACATGAATTCTCTTGGTCATGGCAAGATTATAACTTATTAGCACAAGCTTCTTTAGCGGGCCATATTATTGAATGCGGTACACAATGTACTGGTGGTAACTTTACCGATTGGCATTTAGTTAAATCTGGTTATGCTAATATGGGGTTTCCTATTGTTGAATGTCGCCCTGATGGTAGCTTTGTTGTAAGTAAAGTTGCCCAAACCGGTGGTTTGGTTAGTTGTCATACCGTTGGCGAACAAGTGTTATATGAAATTGGTGATCCCAGTGCTTATCTATTGCCCGACGTAATTTGTAACTTCACTCAAATTAAGCTTGAACAAATTGGTAAAGATGAAGTATTAGTGAACGGTGCAACAGGTCTGCCACCCTCACCTTTCTATAAAGTTAGTGCTACATATTTAGACGGTTACCGAACAACAGCCACATTTATGATTGGTGGTCGAGAGGCGGTTGAAAAGGGTCAAGTGGTTGCAAATGCCATTATCGAACGGGTAAACAATATATATAAAACGAGAAACATTGCTAATTTTGGTGATGTGAATATCGAGATTTTAGGTAGCGAAAGTACTTACGGTAACAATTCTCAAAGTTTAAATAGCCGTGAAGTTGTCGTTAAAATTTCGGTTATGCACGAAGATCGCCGTGCTTTGAACTTATTTGGTCTTGAAATTGCCCAAGCTGCGACCGCAATGGCACCAGGTATCACAGGGCTTGTTGGTGGCCGACCTAAGCCAGCCCCGCGAATATGTCTATTTTCATTTTTATTAGATAAGTCTGACGTCGATGTCAGTTATCAATTATTAATCGGTGATAACAACGTAAAACAAAGCGTTAATATTAATTTTGACTCAAATCAAAACACTAATAAAAGCAATAACATCAAGGGTACAACAAACAGTGAACAAGCTTCACTATTAGCCTCCCTAACAGGCGAAACATTGACTACTGTTCCTTTAATTGAATTAGCCTTAGCAAGAAGTGGTGACAAAGGTGACCATTGCAATATAGGGGTAATCGCACGACAAGAAGCATTTTTACCTTATATCGAAGCGGCATTAACACCAAAAAACATTAGCCAATATTTTGATCATATATTGTCTGTTGATAGCAAAATTCATTGCTATCAACTGCCTGGCATTCAAGCCCTGAATATACTAATCGAAAATAGTTTAGGCGGTGGCGGTATGGCAAGTTTACGCATTGATCCGCAAGGAAAAGCAATGGCTCAACAATTATTAGATATGCCGATTGCAATCAATAAAAACATATTTCAAAAAAAAAATAGTATAGAGAATAGCTTATGTCAGTAATTCATTCTGAAGTTGATACCAGCAGCGAAAGCTTTTCCCATAACCGCCAAGCAATGCTGGCTAGTATTACAGGATTTAGAGAAATTGAAAAAGTAGCTTTGGAAAAAGCACAACTTGCTCAGAATAAGTTTCATAAAAAAGGCAAGCTACTACCTCGTGAACGCTTAAGTATATTACTTGATTCAGGCTCTAGCTTTATCGAATTATGTTCATTAGCAGGATATAAAATGCATGATGACAAAGATGGTAGCGAATCAGGTGGCGGTATTATTGCTGGCATTGGTTTCGTTGCCGGTATTCGATGTATGATTCAAATTAATAACAGCGCAATTAAAGGTGGAACTATTTCACCAACTGGATTAGAAAAAACGCTGAGATTGCAGCAAATAGTTAAAGAAAACAAATTACCCTTAGTAACTTTGGCTGAAAGTGGTGGCGCAAATTTAAATTATGCTACTGATATTTTTGTTCAAGGCGCCAGAGCTTTTGCTAACCAAGCAAGGTTGTCTGCACAAGGTATTCCGCAAGTGACCGTTGTACATGGTAATGCTACTGCTGGTGGGGCCTATCAACCGGGTTTGTCTGATTATATTATTGCCGTTAAAGGAAAAACTAAAATGTTTCTTGCTGGTCCGCCGTTATTAAAAGCGGCAACAGGAGAGATAGCCACGGATGAAGAACTCGGTGGCGCTGATTTACATGCCTATGAAGCAGGAACCGCAGACTATTTAGCGCAAGATGATGCTGATGCTATTCGTATCGCGCGAGAAGTAATACATTCTCTGCCATGGAATGAACAACTATCATTGCCAGCAAAAAAAGCAAGCATTGAACCTATATATGATAACGAAGATTTATTAGGCTTAATTCCAAGTGAAAGTAAAAAAGCTTATGACGTTAGAGAAGTGATAGCACGCTTAGTTGATAGCTCAGATTTTCAAGATTTCAAACCAGAGTTTGACAACCAAACAGTTTGTGGTTTTGCTTATATAGATGGTCACAGTGTTGGCATTATTGGTAACAATGGACCTATTACAGCTAATGGCGCGAATAAGGCGGCACAATTTATTCAGTTATGTGAACAAGGGCAACGTAGCTTGTTATTTTTACATAACACCACAGGTTTTATGGTTGGCACAGATTCGGAAAAAAATGGCATTATCAAGCATGGTTCAAAACTAATCCAAGCGGTAGCCAATGCCAGCGTGGCAAAAATATCAATATTAATTGGTGGCTCTTATGGTGCTGGCAATTATGCCATGTGTGGTCGTGGTTTAGATCCTAGATTTATTTTTGCTTGGCCAAACAGTAAAACCGCCGTTATGGGTGGCGAACAAGCGGGCAAAGTATTACGCATTGTCACAGAAGAAAAAATGCGCAGATTAGGCCAACCTATTGATGAAGCTAAATTGGCTCAGATGGAACAAATAACCGCAGCTAAACTTAATGCAGGTTCAACGGCAATTTTTGGTACCGCAAGACTTTGGGACGATGGCCTAATTGACCCTCGTGACACTCGACCTTTATTAGCCAATTTATTAGACATTTGTTGCCAAGAAAAACACAGAAAATTAAACAACAGTAACTTTGGTATTGCTCGCTTTTAGCGATGAAAAAAGCTGCTTTAAACTATAGATAGTATCAAATTAATTGAAAAGCCATTTCGGAGTCGAAGATGATTTTAACCCCTGAACATTTAGAACTACAAAGAACGATTACTAATTTTATTGAAAAAGAGATTAATCCTTTTGTTGACCAATGGGAACAATCTGGACCATTTCCTGCGAAAACTTTATTTAAAAAAATGGGTGATTTAGGGCTGTTAGGTATCAGTAAACCCGTTGAGAATGGAGGTATGGGACTTGATTACAGCTATGAAATGGTTGCTGCAGAAGCCTTTGGTACTATCCGCTGTGGCGGTATTCCTATGGCAATTGGCGTACAAACTAATATGGCAACCCCCGCATTAGCGCGCTTTGGTAGTGACTATGTGAGAAAAACCTACCTTGCTCCAGCCATTGCTGGTGATTTAGTGGCTTGTATCGGAGTGAGTGAAGTAGGTGCTGGTTCTGACGTAGCCGGTTTAACCACTACCGCAACCAAAGACGGTGATGACTACATTATTAATGGCAGTAAAATGTGGATTACTAATGCATTGCAAGCAGATTTTATCTGTTTACTTGCCAATACCTCAGATGCTCATCCTCATAAAAACAAATCATTAATTGTGGTACCAACAGACTTAGCTGGTATTAGTTTTTCTGAAAAGCTAGACAAGTTAGGTATGCGCTCTTCTGATACCGCGCAAATATTTTTTGATAATGTCCGTGTCCCACAGAAAAACCTTATTGGGGAAGAAGGTGCTGGCTTTATTATGCAAATGCAACAATTTCAAGAAGAACGTTTATATATTTCAGCCATGTCTTTAAAAGCTATGGAGATTTGTATCAATGATACTTATGATTATGTTTTTGACCGCAAAGCGTTTGGTAAACCCCTCATTGCCAATCAAGTTATTCAATTCAGATTAGCTGAACTACAGTCAGAAGTAGAAGCGCTACGCGCCCTAACCTATCAAGCATGCGATGGTTACATCAACGGCGCTGATGTTACTAAACTAGCATCAATGGCAAAACTAAAGTCAGGTCGTTTAGCCCGAGAAGTTACTGATGCGTGTCTACAATATTGGGGAGGCATGGGCTTTATGTGGGATAACATTGTCAGTCGTTTATATCGTGACAACCGCTTAGGCTCTATTGGCGGTGGTGCTGATGAAATTATGCTAGGTATCATCAGCAAATACATGCAACAAGAAAAAGCGATTCGTGGATAAGGCAAAACAAATGACAAGTGATAATAGTAGTTTTTCAACCTTAATCGTTGAAGATAATTTTCCGGTGCTAACGGTAACCCTAAATCGCCCTAGTGTTGCTAACGCGATGAACCTGCAAATGGTTAATGAACTCATGCAGGTTATGACCGAAGTTGAAACAAAACAGTATCGAGTATTAGTGTTACAAGGTGCTAATGGTAATTTTTGTGCTGGTGGCGACATCAAAGATATGCAATCAGCGAAAGGCGATAAAAACGCCCTGATTGAACTAAACCGCAGCTTTGGTTTAATGATTGAAAAAGCCAATACTTTACCTGCTGTAGTTGTCTGTCTGCTCCAAGGAGCCGTTTTAGGTGGTGGTTTTGGTTTAGCTTGTATTAGCGACGTAGCCATTGCTCAAACGTCAGCAAAATTTGCTTTACCTGAAACCTCCTTAGGGATCATCCCTGCTCAAATAGCCCCATTTGTTGTACAACGTATTGGTTTAACGGCAACTCGGCGCATGGCATTACTAGGGATAAGAATTGATGCAAATCAAGCGTTAACAATAGGTTTAGTACATCAATTAGCTAAAGATGACGTTGATTTGGCAGAACAGCTTAATCAGACTATCAAACTCGCACTAAAATGTGCTCCAGATGCTAATCGAGTTACCAAAGCGTTATTACATGACGTGGCGAACCTACCTATGACAGATTTACTTGATAACGCAGCAATCAGCTTTGCTAAGGCCGTTGCTTCTGAAGGTAGTGAAGGCGCGAAGGCTTTTATGCAAAAGCGCCCTGCTAATTGGGTTAAGTCTCCTGTTTTATAGATTCAACTACATAAATTCATACGTACATTTATATAAGTCCATATAAGTAAAGTTAAGTACAGATAAAGGTCACAAAGATGTTTAATAAAATATTAATTGCTAACCGTGGCGAAATTGCCGTCAGGATCATTCGCAGTGCGAAAAATCTTGGTTTTAGAACGGTTGCCGTGTTTTCCGATGCCGATAAATGTGCGCCTCATGTAAGCTTGGCTGACGAAGCGGTATGTATTGGCGCATCTAATGTTGGTGAAAGTTACCTTGTTATTGATAAACTGATTAATGCTGCAAAAGCTTCTGGCGCAAATGCTATTCATCCTGGTTATGGTTTTTTATCTGAAAATGCTGACTTTGCTCAAGCATGCCAAGACAACAATATCTGCTTTATTGGTCCAAGTGTGAATGCCATTGAGTTAATGGGATGTAAGCGTCAAGCCAAAATAGCGATGTTAGGCGCAGGTGTTCCATGCATTCCTGGTTATGAAGGCAGTGACCAAAGTGATGAGACACTGAGTTCACACGCACTGAGAATTGGTTTCCCGTTAATGGTTAAAGCAGCAAAAGGCGGTGGTGGCCGTGGCATGCGCTTGGTTGAAAACGAACTTGATTTAAAAACCGCAATAAAATCAGCTCGCTCTGAAGCACAAAATGCATTTGGCAGCGGAGAATTGATTATAGAGAAGGCAATCACTAATGCTCGTCATATTGAAATACAAATTTTTGCTGACTCTTTTGGCAACGTTATTCATTTAGCAGAACGTGATTGTTCTGTACAGCGTCGTCATCAAAAGGTGATTGAAGAAGCTCCTTCAATGGTACTGAGTGAAGCATCAAGAAAACTAATGGGTGATGCAGCTATTCTCGCAGCACAAGCTTGTGACTATGTTGGCGCGGGTACTGTAGAATTCTTATATGACGATAGCTATGCTGAAAGTAACGATGATAAAAATAATTTTTACTTTTTAGAAATGAATACGCGTTTGCAAGTTGAGCACCCGGTCACAGAATTAGTGACAGGCCTTGATTTAGTTGAACTACAATTAAATGTGGCAAACGGCGAACCTTTGTCAATAAAACAGCAAGATGTACGCATAAAAGGTCATGCAATGGAAGTTCGCTTATATGCAGAAGATCCCGCTAACAATTTTATGCCACAAACCGGAAAAATTCATTTATGGCAACCGGCGTTAACCAATACAGATGATTCTTCTCTTCAAGCTCAGCCTCTGGCAGGTATACGAGTCGATTCAGGTATAGAGCAAGGTCAAACCATATCACCATTTTATGATCCTATGCTCGCCAAGTTAATTGCCTACGGTGACAATAGAGAGCAAGCACGCCGTCGTTTAGTCCGTTTAGTGCAAGACTCTCAACTACTGGGTGTGCGTGACAATCGCGCCTTTTTAAATGAACTGCTCTGTGATCAAGATTTTATTCAAGGTAATGCAACTACCAACTTTATTGCCGATACTTTCCGAAACAATAGAAGTTTAACCGCTCAAGAGATAACGTTTGAGGATTGGCTATTGGCTGCGGTATTGATCAAGTCAAAAACAAGTATTTATACAGATAGAAGCGCTCAGCAGATCATTCAACAAAAGCTTCAACCGTTACACACGTCATTTATTGGTCAACAGCTAATTACCTTAAGTTGTGACCAATCAGCTGAAGTTGAAGCAAAAAAGTTTGTCATTAGTCAGCCACTTAATAAAGAGAGTAATTCACAGAAAACATTGCATGTGGCCTCATTAAACCAAACACAAGAAAATGATGCACTAGTTAAGACTACAGCCCCCGCTACTAAACAACTAGAAGTAATTGAGTTAATAGAATTAACAATGAATAAAATCCGTTATTCATATCAAGGTGTCATTAAAAGTCGAAACTTCGCTTTTGATGAAAACCCAGCTTCCCCTTCATTATGGCTTAGTAATATCGCGGGGAATCTACAGTTTGTTGATCGTTCATTAACGTCGAATAAAGTAGAGCAAGCAGGATCTGACCAAGTTATAGCGTCAATGGATGGCGTAGTGGTTGATGTGCTTGTCAAAGAAGGAGAACAAGTGGTTCGTGGTGATGTAATCGCCATTATCGAAGCAATGAAAATGGAGCATTTGCTTAAAGCGAGTGTTGATGGTTGTGTTGAAAAAATATTAACAACAACCGGAAACCAAGTGAAAGCACGCCAACTATTGGTACAGTTACAGCAATCTAGTTAAGTTAATAGACTAAGTTAAAAATAATTTCAGGAAGTATATTTATGTTACCCAAAGAATGGCAAGACCGCCTCTGTATCCCAGTAGTAATGGCCCCCATGTTTTTAGTTTCTGGCCCTGAACTAGTGATCAGCGGCTGTAAAAAGGGAATCATTGGCACTTTTCCCGCACTCAATCAAAGAACAAGTGAGGGTTTTGAGCAATGGTTAATAGAAATCACCGAGACACTCAATAAGTTTGAATCTGAAACAGGAAAGAAAGCCGCACCTTTTGGTGTTAACTTAATTGTTCATGACTCAAATCCGAGATTACAAGCAGACTTAGCACTTTGTGTTAAATATAAAGTGCCTTTAGTTATTACCGCTCTTGGCGCACTTAAAGACGTGGTTGATACTGTTCATCACTATGGCGGTATAGTTTTTCATGATGTGACAACTAAGCGTCATGGAGAAAAAGCGGCAAAAGCGGGTGTAGATGGTTTAATTGCAGTAGGCGGCGGTGCCGGCGGTCATGCAGGTACAATCAATCCATTTGCATTAATTGAAGATATTCGCTCTTTTTGGGACAAAACTATTTTACTTGGTGGCTGTATTAATAAAGGCAATCAAGTACGCGCTGCTGAGTTAATGGGAGCCGATTTAGCTTATGTAGGAACCCGCTTTATTAATACTGTTGAAAGTAGAGCCCCCCAAGGACATAAAGACCTAATTGTTGAATCGAAGTCAACCGATATTATTCATACTCCTGCCGTTACTGGTGTTCCGTCAAACTTTATTAAGCAAAGTTTAGAAAACTCTGGTTACGATATGAAAGCATTGTTAAACCCAGGAGATGTGAATTTTGGATCTAAACTAACACCGCAAGGTAGTGACTCTTCAAAAGCATGGCAAGATGTTTGGTCAGCTGGCCATGGCGCAGGTGGTATTAATGACATTCCAAGTTGCAATGATTTAATCGACCAGATGATTCAAGAATACCGATCGGCAAAATAATAAAGTGGAATGTTCTAAGTCATGTGTAATGTTCTGAGTAATGTGTAATGATAATCAATTAACATAATAAAAATAAAACGTAAGGAAAAATTATGGAAATGTTGATATTAGGATTAGCGATATGGTCGATAGTGCACTTTATACCATCACTTGCTCAACCACTGAAATTAAAATGGCAGACCGCATTAGGTGAAAAAGGCTATAAAGCATCATTTGCCATTATTGTTGTAATATCATTAGGGTTAATTATTTTTGGTTGGCGTAGCAGCACACCAGAGTATTTATATACTTTGCCCGCTTTTACTAAACACATTGCTATGTTGATGATGGTCTTCGCCTTCATTTTATTTGGTGCAGCAAAATACCAAACACGTATTAAACGCATTATTAGACATCCGCAATTAACCAGTATTATCGTTTGGGCAAGCGCACATTTGATGTTAAATGGTGACAGTCGTTCAGTTGTGTTATTTTCAACTATGGGAATTTGGGCAATACTTGAAATCATATTTATCAATAAGCGCGTGGGGGCTTGGAACAAACCGGAAGTACCTTCAATAGGGTTAGAGTTAAGAGGTTTGGGGATTAGTATTGTTATGCTGATTGTTGTGGTGATGTTACATCCGTATATCGCCGGTGTTTCAATTAAGTAAAATATAATCAAAATGTAATGAAAGAAAAATGGCCAATATTTATTGGCCATTTTTTGTTGTTCATAAATCTGATTTATGAGTTACAAGAAAGACTAATTGACTTGCATGAAGTTTAAATTAATGTTGTCTATACCTTGCCAGTTTTAATGATAAGTATGGTCATTTTAATTTATCGCTTATCGATGGAGTAAACTTCTGTCTGTTTGTGTAGTCATTTCGTCTTTAGAAACGTATCACAATATATGCTCCGACCTGTAGTGGGATGAAGAATAAAAGCTTGTATTCTATGTGCGCAGAGTGCGTTTTCGACAATATCCAATTATATTGCATTAATAATTTCTGTTACTTTTTTAATACTCATAACTTCCACCTTTATCTATTCTACAATCAAAGTGCCGATATACATTTTCATTGGGCAATGAAACGAATACTCACCCGACGGCATAACGGGCAAATCAATAACTCTAGTTGTATCCAACGGTAGCTCTTCACTTATTTCAAATTCAGGAAATATCACTGTTGCAGCACAAGGACCACCATCTTTGCGCAGAAATTGAAGGGATACTTTCTTTCCCGCCTCAACCTTTATTCTTGATGGTTGATAAATACCGTTATCCACAATTATCGTAATTTTTTTTGTATTTGTATCAACAGCTTTATCGGGGTTATATAACCAAAACCACCAAACAATTAATGCTATTAGTAGTAACCCTATTAAATTTATGATCATCATTTTTATTTATCCTTTAGCCCAACCATTAATGTTCTTGAGGTTTAAATAGTCTCAACCGATTCGCATTACTCACAACAGTTAATGAAGAGAATGCCATTGCAGCACCCGCAATTACGGGGTTTAACATGAGTCCGAAAAACGGATAAAGTACCCCTGCGGCAAAAGGAACCCCTGCAACGTTGTAGATAAATGCACCGAATAAATTTTGTTTGATATTGCGTAGAGTTGCTTTACTAACCGCTATAGCGTCAGCAAGGCCATGCAATGAACCTCTCATCAAGGTAATATCAGCACTTTCAATAGCGACATCGGTTCCTGTACCAATGGCGAATCCAACATTAGCTAAGGCCAATGCGGGGGCGTCATTTATGCCATCTCCCGTCATACCTACTATTTCACCTTTAGCTTGTAACTCAGCAACTTTATTTGCCTTATCTTCAGGAAGTACTTCAGCAAACACCTCTTTCACCCCTATTTTTTTAGCGACAGCATTAGCAGTTGCCCTGTTGTCTCCTGTTAACATAACAACGCGAATACCATTAGCTTGAAGCCTTTTAATTGCTTCGATAGAGTCTTTTTTGATAGGGTCAGAAACGGCAATAATTGCGGCGAGCTTTTTATCGATAGCCAAATACATCGGCGTTTTAGCTTCATCGGCTAACTGTTGCGCTTTAGCAACAAATTCATTTAGTTGTATACCATTTTTTAACATCAACTTTTGATTGCCAAAAAGCAAATGATGACCATTGAATTGCGCTTGCACACCATGTCCTGCGATAGCTTGAAAATCGCTAATATTTTCGGGATCAATTTGCTGCTCTATCGCTGAATCAACAATAGCTTGTGCAAGAGGGTGTTCAGATCTACTTTCGATACTGCTGGCCGCAGTTAAAATATACTTTTCGGTATATGCCTTATCGGCAATAATAACATCGGTAACTTTCGGAGCACCTTCAGTGATAGTTCCCGTCTTATCTAGAATCATTGCTGTAATTTTTGACGCAGTTTGTAATGCTTCACCATTACGAATAAGTACTCCAGCTTCTGCTGCTTTACCCACACCTACCATCACTGACATCGGCGTTGCTAAGCCAAGAGCGCAAGGACAAGCGATAATAAGTACCGTTGTCGCTGAAACTACCGCAAAAGCTAACGCTGGGTTAGGTCCAAAGTTAAGCCAAACCAAGGCGCTGACAATGGCAGTGATCATGATGACAGGCACAAAATAAGCAGAAATAACATCGGCTAAACGACCAATAGGTGGTTTGGAGTTTTGTGCGCGTTTAACCATACTTATAATTTGTGCTAACGCAGTATCTTTGCCGACACGAGTCGCTTTAAAAAGAATAGAACCCGATTTGTTTAACGTACCTGCAACAATCTCATCTTCTTCAACTTTTTCAACGGGCATAGGCTCACCCGTTAACATAGACTCGTCAATCGAGGTATGCCCTTGAATAACGACACCATCTACAGGAATTTTATCCCCAGGTCTAACTCGAACAAAATCGTTAAGCAATACCTGCTCAATGGCAATATCAATCTCTTTTTTATCTCTTACAACGCGTGCAGTTTTAGCTTGCAAGCCAATTAAGCGTTTAATCGCTTCACTGGTACGCCCTCGTGCTTTCACTTCTAAAGCTAATCCGAGATTAATCAAGCCAATGATCATGGCAGTTGCTTCAAAATAGACATGCCTAGCCATCTCAGGTAATGCCATTGGAAAGAAAACAACTATCATTGAATAAATCCAAGCTGTACCGGTCCCTAACGCAATTAAGGTATCCATATTAGCGTTGTGATTTACAAAAGATTTCCATGCGCCTACGTAGAAATGTTTACCTGCAAAATACATGATAGCAGCACATAAAAGGCCAATGAATAACCAAATACCGCGTTCTATAGTGGTTTCTACCGTCATTGGTCCGCCGGCAATACTATAAATCATCAATGGCACACCTAGCCCCAAAGCTATCCACACTTGTGTCATTAACCTACGGTAGTATTTTTGATCTGCAACTTCCTTTTCATCCAGTAATTGATCATCACTTGTTTCATTTGTACTTTTAGCGTTATAACCTATCGCTTCAATGTTCTTAATAAGGGTATCTTCGCCTACTTTTCCTGTAACCAAAACGGTTCGCAATGCAAAATTCATTTCTGCATTATCCACACCTTCAATACCTTTTAAGGCTATTTCAATTTTTCCGACACAACTAGCACAACTAGCCCCTTCAATAATCAGTTCTTGAGTATTGTCGTTTGCAATGTTATCAGTTAATTTATTCATCATTACTTCCTTGCCCCGCATCACCTTCAATTAGATGACAAATCATATGCCCTGTAGGGGCTTTATTTGGTTTACTTTGCCAATCACTTATTGCTTTTCTTAATTTTTCCCTCAATAACAAAGTTGCCTGAAACTGTTTTTCTGTCTCTGCAAGACGATGCTCAACAATCTCTCTAACCAATGGACAAGCGGTATGGCCCTTATCAGATTCAGCCAATATATCTTTGATCTCTTCTACTGAAAAATCTAAGTGCCTAGCACTCAAAATAAATTTAAGTCTCTGCTGCACCTTTTCACTATAGATTTTATAACCATTATCAGGGCTTTTGATAGGAACAATGAGTCCAATTCTGGTGTAGTAGCGCACAGTATCTGGCGTTGTGTTCATAGCATTGGCTAATTCTGTTACTCTCATCACAAAAACCCTCTTTCTATACAAGTAAAACACAGTGTATTTTTAATAACTTTTGCTTAGCTTACACCTGTGTGTAAGACATAGGTCAAGTAATAATATGTAAAAGTTATTTTTATTAAAATAAAGCAGTTAACTCTGAGACTTAATAGTAAAATATGGGAGAATTAACTGCCACTACTCTTATCAATAGCTTAAAAAGATTTGAATCGATGTACGTCTTAAAGACGCACTGTTCCTAGGGCTAAATATGAATTGAAGGTCTAAAGGAGTGTATCTAAACACCTAAATTTGGGTATTTATTTTGTAAGTTAATCTATTACCATGCTACAGAAATAGCTTATATCTCTGTTCAATCGCTTGTAGTGAGGTCAATATAGGCGAGCCAAAAGATCCCTATTTCTCCACACAGATAATCATTATCTGAACTGATAATGTTGATATTTTTCATATTATCGCAATTCATTGGCATATATACAGCAAAAAGCCACTGTGCAAACAACAAATTATAACAACTTCAATAAAACCTTTGAATCAAGAACAAGGAAAAATGTTAAACCTACATGTCCATGTATATCACTCAAGAAAAATTCTAAGTTGGTCTAAAATATCATTCCTGTGGTATTTTAGGTTGCCATAATATGAATGTGAACTATGCGAGGATGCAGGAAGCATATTCTCCTGAATCCAAACTAAAAGACAATGGATCTTCGACAAAAAACTTCGAAGATGACATTATCATTTAAGATGGATGCTGCTTGTTAATTTATATTTATCAGAGGGGTAATATAAAATTGCATGGCTTATCGGATAGCCGTTTGACTGTGTACTTCTTGATACCTTAATACACGGTATGTTTTCATCAATTTCTAGATTATGTTTGAGAATTTTAGTGGGCATGATCGCTTCAACAACAATTTCGGCATCAGTCAATGGGAATACCGAAGATAAGTACTCATTTGCTGTTGTTTTAGAAAAATCTTGCTCCAAGAAATTAGGCACTCTGTCAGCATTTACGTAACGTTCTTCAAGCTGAATAGGTGTTTCATTTTCGAAATGAATGATCACAATTTTGAAAACTTTACTATTAAAAGATGAAAGGGTTTGCGCCACTGAATCGTTCGGGATCAAAGTCATTTTACTGAGCACTGTCATTTTGTGACTATGCCCACGAGCAGTAATTTCTTCTGATATATTTTTAATTTCTAACAGTGAGCTTTGTGCTGGGGGAGCCGCAACAAAGGTACCAACACTAGGTACTCGTTTCAGTAAACCTGAACTTACAACTTCATCAATTGCTTTTCTGGCCGTCATTCGACTTGCGGAAAAGCTTGCCGACAACTCAGTTTCTGAAGGGATTTTAAATCCCTCACTCCACTTTTTAGCATTGATCTGAGCCTTAACGTAATCAGCAATTACTTTATACTTTGCCTGCACCATAATTTTGAATTTACGCCTATATTAACAACGAGAGCCACGACAACAAACAGTTTAACAAAACATTAACATTCTGTATATACCAGTTAACAGCCATTATTCACAATGCATTCTTTCTCATTTTTCAAATCAATACAAGTAAAATAACCAGTTAAATTAATCGTTGTATATACCGGTATGGTGTAGTATAAATATATGGATAAAATATAAACAATAAAAACAAGCCAACCTTTTATAAAACAGAAGAGAGAGAGAATACTATGAAACAGCGAACCCTAACCCCTTCCTCAATTAGTAAAGCACTAATTATTTCTGGGATTATTTCCATGCCTACTTTTTCTTTTGCCGCTGAAGCGGTAAAAGAAAACGCAGATAAAGATGTAGAGCGTATTGAAGTCACGGGCTCAAGAATTAAGCGAGCTGACATGGAATCAGCAAGTCCTGTGGCTGTTATATCTGCCGCAGAAATTAGCATGTCTGGTATTTCAAACGTTGAGAACTTATTGCAAGAAATGTCATTTTCAGCAGGTGTTGCTGGTAATGCGACTAATGCTTACTGGACAAGTGGGGGTTACGGTACTGCACAAGTAAACCTTCGTGGTATGGGCATAAAACGTACTTTAGTACTTTTCAATGGCCGTCGCGTAGTTGGTGGTGGTACTGGCGCAAATAGTAGCGTTGATTTAAACATGATCCCTACCTCAATGATTGAACGCATTGAAGTATTACTAGACGGAGCATCTGCTATCTATGGTGCTGACGCTGTTGCAGGTGTGGTAAACATTATTACCAAAAAAGAATTTGATGGCGCTGAATTCAGCGCTAAAGTTGGTTTTACCGATAAAGGTGATGGTGAAAGCCAAGATCTTAGCTTAACAATTGGCGGAAACTTTGATAAAGGTAATGCCGTAGTTAGCGTAAATTACACTAATACTGAAGCAGTTCGCCAATCAGACCGTATTGATTGTGCAAAATTTGGTACTGAAGAAGGTACTTTTGAATGTTTTGGTAGTAGCACAACTGAAGGTGGCCGTGCTCTTTTAGCCGATGGCAGCGGTGTTCAATTTAACCAAGATCCTGACACTGAAGCTAATGGTGATAATTACGGCCCTTATGACAGTAAAAAACATGGCTTTGAGTGGATCCCCTATTTAAATGCCGTTAGTCCAATGAAAAGACTTAATGTTTCAAGTTTTGTAAATTATGAAATTAATGATGATACAAATTTATTCATTGAAACCATGTATACCAACCGAAAGGGGCAACAAATAGTTACTCCACGCAGCATTCGAGGTATTCAAGTATCGAAAGATTTCCTTTATAACCCAACAGGTCAAGACTTAGAAATTACGAGACGTCGTAATACTGAATTAGGTGCGCCATTTTTCTTCCAAGAAACCAATACCATTAGAGTTGTTACGGGTATTGAAGGTGAGTTTAGCAATGGTTGGGGTTGGGATGTAGCTTATAACTACGGTCGTAATACAGGTACAGACGGGTGGACCTTTGATTTAGACCAAGCAAAATCCGCACAAACTTTAGATGACAGTATTTGTACTTATGACAACAGCAACGGTATTCCTTGTGGAGACTGGTTTGGTGTGAACGAATTGTCTGACGATGTTATTAACTATGTAAAGTATCGCCGTGAAGGGACTGGTGGTAATGAAATGACGTCTTTTACTGCTAATTTAACGGGTGAACTAATGGAACTTCCTGCAGGTGCTTTAGCCTTTGCTGCAGGAGCAGAAAGACGTTCAGAAGAAGGATGGCGTAATCCAGATTCAACCGTTTTAGCAAATGGTCAGGAAGATCCTATAAGTGGTAGTTACGATGTAACAGAGGCTTATGTAGAACTCTCTGTGCCATTACTCGCTGACATGCCTCTTGTACAAAACTTAACAGCTGAAATGGCTGCTAGATACTCTGATTACAGCACTGTAGGTAATAAAACTACCTATAAACTAGGGCTAACTTGGAAAGTAAACGATGCGATTATGATCCGTGGTGTTCAGTCTACTGCATTTCGCGCACCTGTTATTACTGAGTTATTTGGCGGAACAAACGGCGAAAACTTAAGAACAATCGATCCATGTGAAAATGCTTCCGGCGCAATTGCAACTAACTGTTTAGCGGATGGTATTCCTGTAGACTTTGTTCAAGATGGCACCACCGTATTAACGAGTGTTGGTGGTAACCCTGAACTTGGTGCTGAGTCTGCTGATACAACAACAGTTGGTATTGTTTGGGAACCCGGTTCTGTTGAAGGACTTTCTACAACGCTCGATTATTTTAACATTAAAATTGAAGATTCTATTACCTCGGTAAATGGCTCTGACATGTTGAAATTATGCTACGAAGACCCACAAGGAAACTCAGATTTTTGTGATACATTCACTCGTCATTCTGTAACTAGACAAGTAAATGAGTTGAACCAACGTCCAGTAAACGCAGCCGTTGAACAAGTCAGTGGTGTTGACTTCAATGTACAATTTAAAACTAATTTATTTGGTTTTGATACTCGTACAAACCTTGATGTCACACGTTTATTAACACATGAAAGCAAACCATTTTCTGGTCAACCTACTATTGATAAAGTCGGTTTTATCACGGAAGATCAAGGTAGTTACACAGAATGGCGAAGTAACTTTAGCTTTACTGTAATGGACGATGATTGGTCAGCTACTTATTCTTTGCGTTACATTGGCGATGCTGATGATGTCAACGGCGGTGACTTTGATCCATTGGGACAATCAGTTGATGCTCTGACCTACTCTGATTTAGCTGGTTCTTATCATTTTAATGGTTCATTAACAGTATCAGCAGGAATTGATAATATCTTTGATAAAAAGCCACCTTACTTAACGTCTTGGAATGATGCTAATACCGATGTTATGACCTATGATCTACTAGGACGTAGAGGTTTTGTAAAAATGAGTTATCGTTTTTAACAGATAATACTTGATTTACTACTATACCCAAAGAATCTCAAGGTGCAGCATTCAGCTGAAATTCGCATATTGAATTGACTTTGGGTATATAAAGGCTTGTCATTCTAACTGGGTGATAAGCTTTTTTATCAATTGGTTGTTGCAACCTTGGTAGAATATATCAAGATTTACAGCATTGGGAAAAGACAAAAACGAACTCAATCATAAGTTGATTATTAATTAATACTAATTAGACCAATGGATACGGATTATATTCCATTCTCCCTGTTGTTTTGCTAGCGCCATAGTTTCCATACTCAGATAATTGAGTTCTTTGCATTTATAGATTCCCATGATTCTACTACGAGACATATAAATAGCCTATCGCCCATTATTTTGACATTGTGCTCTAATAATTCGCTATCACTGGCTGCTAGATACTTCATGTTTGACAACATATGGTCATGGGCATATTCATCAGCAGAACGCTCGACTCTTCCTCTTTCAACATTAAGACATCGTCAGCTACTAATTTCCGCTGTGGCTTTATTAGCGTTTTTCAATGCATGATTAAATTGATTAACCACTTTTCATATGTTTTCCTATTGAATTATAAATCACTTACCATGTGAGTGCTAAGTGACTGTTTAATATCAACCTTATGATAAATTAATGATTATGCTCATTATTACCGTTTTTATTCTTCATTTTATGATCATCTTTTTTCATTTTGCTATGATTCATATTACTGTGGTCCATGCTACCTTTTGATTTCTCAGCCTGCTTCTTGCACTTTTTCATCATTGCGATAGCAACAGGATCATTCATATCCATTTTACTGTGGTCCATTTTACTACAATCAGCCTTTTCTGCTTTTTTTACATGCATACTAGGGTCGTGTGCAGTAGCCATCATTGATAAAGTAATTGTTGGTATCAATACCAAAGCAATTTTTGTTAAAGTTCTCATGATTTATTCCTATTGTTAATAATTCAATTGTTGTTATGAAAATTCATCAAAAGCAATAGCGCTTTCTTTCACGCCTTTCGCTTTTAATAGATTAATTGTTTGCGTCATCATGTTTTGTGGTCCACATAAATAAAATTCAATATTGTCAATGTGATCTAAATTATCCAAATTTAACGCTAAAATTTCTTGAGCATAACCAGTTGCACCTAACCAATCATCACTTGGTTTTGATAACGTAGGGTAATAATGAAATTCATCATTTTTTTCTGCAAATTGATAAAATTCATCTGCATAAAGCAAATCATCTTCTGATCGAGCACCATAGAAAAAATGGATGTGACGTAAATTAGTTTTTTCCTTATCCCTTATTGCTACTTGCTCTTCAATTAACGATTTTAAAGGTGCCATTCCAGAGCCAGCTCCCAATATAACCATCGTTTTCTGGCTATTATTCTGAGCAAAAAACTCTTCAAAAGGTCCGATAGCATCTATAGAAGTACCGAGGGTTAAATTACATAGATAACTAGAACCAACTCCTGGTATAACCTTATTATCAGGAGCTGTTTGAATCTTGATGGTAAAAACGAGTTCATCGGTATTCATTGATGACTCTGCTAATGAATAACTTCGAGTGCAAGCAAGGTGTTCATACTCCAAATGTTCAATATGTTGCCAGTGAGGTTTCAAATTATCAGGTAGATTAAGAGGTATTGAGACACCTTTCGCCGCAGGAATAAAGAAACGCATAAATGCACCCGCTTTGTATGACAGTGCAGACTCACCTACCACTTGAAAGCGTAACTCTTTCATATAAGGGCTTACAAAACGACTGGCCGATAAAACCAAGGCATGTTTTTTAGCATCAGTAACATCTATCAAGGTCATATGCTCAACATCATTACTAAAATGCTGACACGCCAAGCGGTAACCTTGTTGTAATTCATCGTCAGTGAAGTGCAGGTAATCTGCGGAAGTTGTTTTAACAACCGGGTTAATCATAACTTTACAGCGACCACAGGTACCGCCGCCGCCACAAGTTGAAGGTAAGGCGATATCATGCTCTATTAAACCATCAAGTAAATTAGTATGGCTTGGCAACGTTACAGTACCCATACTTTTTTGATTTTTATCAAATAACTTCACCCCTTGGTGTTTAGCAAAAAATTTAATTTGATATTGTCCCCGCAAGCCAAGATCTATGGTCCAAATTAATCCCGTTAGCGATAACCAGAGCGTGATAAAAGCAAAAAGTATGATCTGAATATTATTGAAACTGCCTTCATTACCATAATCCATAAAATGAAGCATAAAGAATATGTCTGCAAATCGTTTATCGTCATCACTATGCCCAACTAAACGCCCCGATTCTGCTTCAATATAAACACTCGTATTGATGTCATTTACAAAGTTAATACGCCAAGAGGCATTTTTTTGTTTTGGAAAATCTTCAATGGGCGGTTGCATTAGTTTTATTGAGCTAATATCACTAGGGCCACTATAAGATTGCTTTGCCAGCTTTGAGGCAAAATCACTATCAATTTTCACCTGCTCACCTGTGTAAGCATCAACGAGGGTATAATGATTTTTAAAACCTTTATATAGACCTTTTTCATGAGTCAATAAATAGTAAGGCTGTCCTAGTAAATAAGTTGGCGTTATTGAGATACTCGGTTTAAATTGAGTTGCTACGTATTTAAGTTCGACCAATTCATTATTATTCACCTCTGCTTGATGGTGAGTATGGCTTCTAAAAGTATGGCCCGCAGCCTTGGTATGATCCATTAGATTAAAATAAATACCACTCAATAACCAAAGAAGGAATTGAATACCGATAATGACAGACGCCCATTTATGTATTTTTCTGATCCAAGGCATTAGACTGCTCCACTTGTATTAGACGATTCATTATTAGCTAGTTCATTTTTATCTGATTTAAAAACTCTAAAATATGTTAGCAACAGCCCACTAATAGCAGCAAAAATACCAAAAAGTGTCAGCCAAAATAGTAATGAATTATCGATTTCACTGTCTTCATAATCCATGACATGAAAGCGAAACATCCAGTCAAACAATCGCCAAAATTCATGACGCTTGGCAAGTAACCTGCCATTGGTTGCTGATATGTAGAGCGACGGACTCCCTAAATCATCAAAATTAACTCGCCAGGCTGGCAAGGCATTATGCATTCTTCGACTAAGTTCAAACGGGGGGTTATCTTTGATATGCTCAACACTGGCAACCTCGCCACTGCCTGTGTATAAATACTTTGCAGCTTTAATCGCCATAGTTTTAGTTAATGGTGTTAGCTGTTCACCATTGCTTGCATCGATCAAGTATAGTGCTTCTTTATCCTCATTTTTTATTGTGAAGCGATATACATCTTTATCAATAAACTTACCCAAACTCACATCTTCTGCTTTTGGGTATCGTTGTTGGATCTCTTTCAACGAAAATTGAATATTATTAGCATCAATTTTGTTCTGATGATTAACCACTAGGGTATCACCATGAATATAATCAATATTGAAGAACACCATGTAAGCGCCCGTCACCGACCAAATAACAAATTGCGCACCTAAAAATAACATTAACCACTTATGATATTTACGACTAGTTTTTAATAAATTGAACGGCTTCTTCTTTGTTTTATCTTTATCTTCTAAAGCGTTAGATCGCCATAAATAAAACAACGCAGGTAAAACGAGTAATGTTAATATAACTGCACTCATCATCCCTCCCACCATAGGAGCTGCAATACGGCTCATCACTTCAGAGCCTGTACCTGTGCCATATAAAATAGGTAACAAACCAACAATAATGGCTGCGGCAGTCATCATAACGGGCCGAACACGCATGCCTGCGCCATGTAACACTGCCTGAAACACATCGGCTTTATTGGGATTGGTATTTTTTACATGATGTTCTTTAAGCATTTCTTGGTAAGCTTGGTTTAAATAAACAAGCATAATCACACCAATTTCTACCGCTACACCTGCAAGCGCGATAAAACCAACGCCCACGGCAACTGAGAAGTTGTAGCCTTGTATATACATCAACCAAATACTACCTACCATTGCTAACGGTAAAGTACCCATGATCATTGCAACTTCAATGACGTTACGAAAGTTAAGGTAAAGCAAAATCACAATAATGAATAAAGTTAACGGTACAACATAAGCTAACTTGGCTTTTGCACGTTGCATATATTCATATTGACCCGCCCAAGCAATTGAATAACCAGCAGGTAATTCTAATTGATCTGCAACAACTTTTTGGGCATTTTCAACATAACTACCGACATCAACACCGTCAATATCCACAAACGCCCAACCATTTAATCGTGCATTTTCAGATTTAATACCAGGAGGGCCATCTTCAATAAAGACATTGGCTACATCTCCCAATGAAATTCGTTGTCCATTAGGGGTAACAATGGGTAATAAGGACAGCTGCTCAGGTGAATTACGATAGTCTTGCGGGTAGCGTAAACTCACTGGATAACGCTCTAAACCTTCTACCGTTTGAGTAACATTCATTCCACCAATAGCAGTAGCAACGACTTGTTGTATTTCGGCAATATTCAAACCATAGCGTGCTGCTTTAGCTCGTTGAATATCCACTTTAACATAACGTCCACCAGCTACTCGTTCGGAGTATACCGATGCCGTACCTGGTACATCAGCTAAAATCACCTCGATGTCTTTACCAATATCTTGAATAACACTCAATTTAGGCCCTGCTATCTTGATACCAACCGGCGTTTTAATGCCAGTTGCCAGCATATCAATACGCGTTTTAATCGGCATGACCCAAGCGTTAGTTACTCCTGGAAGCTTTACTAAAGCATCTAATTCTTTTTTCAAGCTTTCAGTGGTAACACCCTCTCGCCACTGATCATGTGGTTTTAATTGAATAAAAGTTTCAATCATAGTTAGCGGCGCGGGATCTGTTGCCGTTTCAGCACGACCCACTTTACCAAAAACTGTTTTAACCTCAGGCACTGTTTTGATCAATTTATCGGTCTGTTGAAGTAGTTGTCGCGCTTGACCAATTGAAATACCTGGGTAGGTGGTTGGCATATACATTAAATCCCCCTCATCCAGAGGCGGGATAAATTCACTACCAATTTTATCCAATGGGTAGATACCAATAGCAAGTACCATCAATGCGGCTAACAAGGTCATCTTCGGAAAACGTAAGACAGTTTTTAGCGCAGGTAAGTAAATAAAAGTTAAGAATCTATTTACTGGGTTTTTATGCTCTGGCAGAATTTTTCCACGAATGAAATACCCCATAAGTACTGGCACTAAAGTAATCGCTAAAGCTGCTGAAGCTGCCATTGCATACGTTTTAGTAAAAGCCAACGGAGCGAACATACGCCCTTCTTGAGCTTCTAAGGTAAACACAGGTACAAAACTGACAGTGATAATCAATAAGCTAAAAAATAACGCAGGCCCGACTTCACAAGCAGACTCTGTCACTATTTGCCAACGATTTTCTTTGGTTATTGGTGTTCTTTCCATATGCTTGTGCATATTTTCTATCATCACGATAGCACCATCAATCATTGCACCAATGGCAATAGCAATACCGCCAAGTGACATGATATTGGCATTAAGACCTTGCATATGCATGACAATAAAAGCCGTTAAAATACCCACGGGTAAACTGATTATTGCGACTAAAGATGAACGTACATGGAATAAGAAAATGATACAAACTAAAGCAACAACACCAAACTCTTCTAATAATTTATAAGCTAAATTATCTACAGCTCGTTCGATTAAGGCCGAACGATCATATACAGGCACTATTTCTACACCATCAGGCAAACCTTTTTTAAGTTGTTCAAGTTTTTCTTTAACGCCATTAATCACTTGTTGGGCATTCTCGCCAAAACGCATCACCACAATGCCGCCAACCGTTTCACCTTCGCCATTAAGTTCAGCGATACCACGACGCATTTGTGGCCCTGTACCTATATCGGCAACATCTTTGAGTAATATTGGCGTGCCATTTTTATTTACCCCTAAAGGAATGTTTTCAAGGTCATCAACCCCTTTTATATAACCTGTAGCTCTAACCATGTACTCAGCTTCAGCCATTTCGATAACCGAGGCACCAATTTCTTGGTTTCCCTGTTTAATCGCTGTTTGAATAAGAGACAAAGGAATGCCAAAAGCACGCAATTTTTCAGGGCTAACTTGGATTTGATATTGCTTAACCATACCGCCAAGCGCTGTAACTTCAGAGACACCTTGAACAGTTTGCAGCTCATACTTTAAGAACCAATCTTGTATACTTCGCAGTTGACTCAAGTCATGCTGACCTGTTTTATCAACCAATGCATACAAATAAACCCAGCCAACACCTGTTGCATCAGGGCCAAGTTGAGGCCGAGCATTGCTTGGCAAGTTTGGGGCAACCTGACTTAAATACTCAAGTACACGAGAACGCGCCCAATATAAATCGGTATCTTCATCAAAAATGACATAAACATAACTGTCACCAAAAAATGAATATCCTCGCACCGTAACAGCACCAGGTACTGACAACATAGCAGTTGTCATCGGGTAAGTAACTTGGTCTTCAACCACTTGTGGTGCCTGACCCGGATAACTTGTCTTTATTATCACTTGCACGTCAGATAAATCTGGCAATGCATCAATGGGGGTTTTGTTGACAGAGTATAGACCTATGCCAACCAATAAAAATGTCGCAAGTAATACAAAAAATCGATTCCCTACGGACCAACGGATGATAGAAGCAATCATAATATGTTAACTCCTAGACTAGTGGTTCGAATGATCAACAACAGGCGCTTCATTTAAAGCACCTACCATTTTTTCACTGTCAGTTAATCGAGCAATTTTAATAATAATAAAATTGCCATCTCGAATTTCAAAAGTAAACTTAACTTCCACTCCTTGGCTAAACCCTTCTAAACTTACTCCATCAGCCGTAATAAAATCGACTGTTTCCGCTGATCTGTCCCATTTTACAATGGCAGATCGGCTAATATTTATCATGCCGTGATCAATCATCAACGAATTTATGGTACCCGTTACTGTTGCAGAAGAATTGGCATCTTGAGTCATACCAATGTCACTCATAGAATCACCATCAGGAACATGAATATTACTTATCTGATAATCACCGCTTGAGGTTTTGGTCACTTCAACATGTAAACTGAGCCCTTCTTTCAATTGTG
>Ga0209081_1000049_pt1 | contig 60338 bp, 68 predicted proteins | sample GOMGulsemesocosm_4_FD_184636 | JGI IMG/M metagenome (GOLD analysis project Ga0209081, IMG submission 184636) | Methane-oxidizing microbial communities from mesocosms in the Gulf of Mexico - GOM15B Gulf of Mexico (SPAdes) (version 2) | ecosystem: Environmental > Aquatic > Marine > Cold seeps... | reverse complement strand
GGTAACATATAAGTATTGGTCATTCGAGGTAAAGGCAAATGTGCGTACGATTCTCGTCGACCATTACCTGTTGATTGAGTGCCCATCAAACGTGCATTCATCTTATCTTGCATATAGCCTTTTAAAACACCGTTTTCTATTAATGTAGTGTATTGACCTGCGGTACCTTCATCGTCAATAGACAAGGAGCCACGTCTATTCTCGAGGGTGCCATCATCCACCACTGTACATAACGTTGACGCCACTTTTTCACCCAGTTTGCCACTAAATGCGGAGCTTCCTTTACGGTTAAAGTCACCTTCTAAGCCATGACCAATCGCTTCATGCAATAAGATACCCGGCCACCCCGGCCCTAGAACCACGGTCATATTACCTGCGGGTGCATCAACAGCCTCTAGGTTTACCAAGGCTAAACGCACGGCTTCACGGGCGTAGTCCATGGCACGATCTTCCTCAATAAAGAACTCATAACCATGGCGCCCACCGCCACCTGAGCCACCTTGCTCGCGCTTACCATTCTCCTCAACAATCACTGAGACATTCATTCTCACTAAGGGGCGAATATCACTGCTTAAGCGCCCATCTTCAGTGGCAACTAATATCACTTCATAAACGCCAATTAAACTAACCGTTACTTGCTCAATACGAGGGTCAAGTTGACGTGTTTGCTGATCAATGCTTTTCAATAACGCCACTTTATCTTCACGGCTTAACGTACTAAGCGGGTCTAGTGGTCGATATAACGCAGGAACCTTGTTTTTAGACCAGCCTTTAATAATGCCAGACTGCCCTTTTGAAGCAATTGCGCGAACACTTTTTGCCGCCTCTAATAAGTTTGGCAAGGCTAATTCTTCGCTATAAGCAAAGCCTGTTTTTTCGCCACTCACTGCACGCAAACCCACGCCTTGTTCAATATTGAAATTACCGTCTTTAACAATACCGTCTTCTAATAACCACGACTCACTCCGCGAGGATTGGAAGTACACATCGGCCTGATCAATAGACGATGACAGTAAACTCCCCATCACCGTATCAATATCATTTATAGAAAAACCAGCGGGGGCTAGAATTAAATCTTCTGCTTGTTGAATTATGTCACTCATTATTTTTCTCGTTATGCTAGCCGTCTATGCTCAATGGCTGGAAAGCTTTTTCTTACTTTATTAAGTTTGTTTTTTACTAGTGTTTCTAACACCATGCCGGGGCCTGTTTTTAGTTCAGACAGAACCACGCCCCAAGGGTCGACAATCATACTATGTCCATAGGTTGAACGACCATTTATATGTATCCCCCCTTGGTTTGCCGCAATAAGGTAACAACTATTTTCTACTGCGCGTGTTCGACACAGTAATGACCAGTGCGCTTGGCCTGTGGTTTCCGTAAAAGCAGACGGTGCAACGATAAATTCAGCCCCTTGTTGTAACAACTGGCGGTACAACTCAGGAAACCTCAAATCGTAACAAATGGATAGGCCCAACACACCAAAAGGCGTGTCCACAACAACCGCTTGGTCACCCGCAAGAAATGTATCAGATTCACGGTATCGCTCTTTATTATCGGCCACCTCAACATCAAATAAATGCACTTTATAGTAGTGCGCCAACAGCTGCCCCTGACCATCATAAACCAGACAAGCCGCGTAGACCTTTTTAGAGTTTAGCGCACGAATGGGTAAAGAACCCGCAACAATCCAGCAGCCATACTTTTTAGCTAGCCCTGAAAGAAAGTCTTGCACCAAACCACTGCCCAGCGTTTCAGCTATCGCGATCAACTCCTCAGAACACTTAGGCATTAAAGCAAAGTTTTCGGGTAAAACAACCATTTGAGCGCCGCTTGTAACCGCTTCCGCTAGTAGCACTTCTACACGGGTTAAGTTTTCTTCTAAAACGTTCCCCGAAACCATTTGCAGTGCGGCCACCACAAACTCGCATGAACTTTCAGTTAACACGGCCTTACTCACTCCAATGACCCCATATTTAAAACAGGGCCAAATAAATCATTCACCATGCCAAATATTTTGCCACCTGGCTTACTCAGTTGTTTTATCTTTGGGTCTTTCCAAGGGCCGCTCACCTTATATTGGTAGCCGACGAGCTGATCAACCTTTCTCCCTGCAATTTTTTGTACGATAAAAACAGCGGCCCCAACTAATGGCCCACCCGCAATAGCACCTGCTAAAGGCAAGCTCTCCGTAGTTTTAGGACTTACCGTAATAATTTGATCAAGGTCTTCAGTTGCTAAGCCAACACGGCCTTGGAAATCTAAACGTACTGATGGGCTTTCTAAATAAAACCGTTTTGTCTGTACCTCACCGTCAACAATAAGTAGGCGTCCTTTAATCTTGTCAAAACTCAGGCCTTTTTGCACTAAGTCACTAAAATCTAACTGCAAGCGGCGCTGTAAAGAGCTTAAACTCAACAAACCAAAGACTCTGCCAATACCCGGTTCCACATCAAGCAAACGCCCTTTCCCAGAAATTAGCTTTGCAAACCCACTCACGTGATCTTTAGAAAAGGCTTGTGGCTCTCCCGGCCAATGCAAGTCAAAACTAACCTCCGTTGGTGTTGCACTTAATTTATCGCTAATCCCTGCATCAGCTAGTAGACCGCCTAAAGACCGACTATTTAAGCTCCCATTTAATGCCGTTCTACTGATGCCATTCTTCACTTCCCATGCACCTTTTGCCTTGAACCTATCTCGTTTTGAGGTCAGGTCAAACTGCTGAATAATTAGGCCGTTATCCTTTTGCCTAAGCTGCAAGTTAAGCGCCCCCATATTGCTACCAGCTATCACCAGTGTCTTGCTCTTTATATCCATATTAGGCATATCATCAGGGCTTAAAGGGGATGTTTTTTTATCGAGCTCTTGTACTTTATTATCGGCTAAACTCAACATTTCTAAATCCAACTTAATACGCGTCGAAGCGGACAAGTTATCAGGCACCGAATATCGCCCCAAAATCACAGGGCTACTAATTTCTCCTGACCATGAGGCATCCTTATGCTGCCCCATTAAATGCATATCATCAAAGTGATTATCCTGCCACGTTAGCTTAGCTATTTTTAAGTTAAGCTGATTAACAAGGGTCGGTGTCGTCGTACCTGTTAATGCCGTAGCTAAAGCCTTCCCCCATTGCCCAACATCTAACGCTGCTATCTGACCAGATAAACGAACACCTGACCTGGGTGGTAAGTGCGCCATGCTACGCCCTAGATGTAAGTCAGCCTTATCTAGACTAAAGCCATTATTTTTCTTCTCAATAAATCGAATTTTTGCATGAACATCTCTGCCATAACTCGCACTTAATGGAAGCGACTTCCCTTTCAGTCGAGTCACTAGTTTAAGCGTTCTCTTTGAGTTCTTAGTTTTACCGATGGGCTTAGGTAAATTAATCGATACACCTTGTAGCTGGCTGCGAAGACTAATGGTCACAGCTGTTGATTTAGTCAGTTTTTCATAAGGAACCTTTACTTCAAGCGCAGCTAAACTCCGCCCCTTTATATTTTTCCATACAGATGCAGGGTATTTCTTTGCCAGACTAAGTACATCAACCGTTCCTTTAGCACTAACAACTATCTGTTTTTTTGTTGTTTTTATAGCAACATCAACTTTTTCGCCAAGAACATTCGCTGTTAATTCTTTCGCTCTTAACCCTTTATCGTTATAGAAAATAGTGCCCTTCACGCCTTCAACGGCCAAATCAAGTGTTGGGAAAAGCATTCGGTTATCAAGTAAACCTGCTTGTGCACGAATACTATTCTTTGCCCCCTTTTTTACCGCAACATCAATATCTAGATCAATATTAACCCGACCAGAAACCGTCGTATTATCTAACAAACCTTGCATACTTTTATTTAACGGTGATTGGGAAAAGAACCTGTAAAGCCCACTCACATCATCCTCAATTCTGCCAGAAACATTCAAGTGCTTTGCGTATAGAAGGTCGGGCAGCGTCACCACTGCATGTTTAATCTGATTATCCGAAATAAGCCCCTTTGTAGCCAATACGGTTAAGCTCTCGTTTTTAAACTCAATACTCGCTGACACGTCAAGTACATCAGGCCAGCGATCCCCATAATGAAGATCAACCTCTTCAGCATTAAATAACACTTGAAATAGGCCATTTTTATTTCTATAAGGAAAGCTATTTAAGGGCCCTTTTAATAAGAACCCACCGTCCATAATATTTCCTTTAATGAAAGCATTACCTAACCAGCTAACAACCTTATCCTCCATGATACCAACGGGTAAATAAAGAGGGACAAATCGTGCTTCCGCTTCCTTAAAATTCATTTGCATATCTATCTGCGGCTCTTTCCCATCAGCAGGAAGAGATAAGTTCAAACGTGTAACTGTTTGAGCATGAGGTGTTTGCAGGGCTATCTGAGTTGAATCTATTTTCCATGCATTATCGGTATAAGCCCAACGAACAAGCCCATCTACCCTATTAAGAACAATTGCATCCCTAAATAAGCCTTTAAAATCAACTTGGCCTTTTTTAGTGTTCAGATTCAACCAACCTTGTTCCTGCGTTGAGCAAATACGTGCACTAATATTATCAAGTTGAGGAATACCACCTACGGCCTGATTTGAAACATTGTTTAAGTCTCCACATACCGACCAAGCCGCCTGCTCACCCAAGGTATTTAACACAAGCGATGTATTGTCTACCGACCCATTGGGAGCTAACTTGGCCAACAACGTCAAATCATCATCCTTTAACACACCCACTTGTTGCGCAATATGCGATAGAGTCTGTAAATCAACGGTATCAGCCGTGAACATATAATTTTTAGCTTGCTCGGCAGGCTCTCTATAACTTATTGAAAAATGGCTTTCTGGCTGGGCTGTCTCCCCCACTTGAAGTACAAAATCATCTAGTTGAAGACCCCAACCATCGTTTGTTTTCGCCCAAACTAGTTGACTGGCTAAACGCTGTAAAACCAACTCTGTTTCATTGAGTGACAAACTCATTTGATCAACGCTAACCAAACCCTTTACTTCGCTTAAGCGTGCTTTATCCCAATGGCTCCAAAGCTCAACATCTGCCACGCCATGCTGTACAGCAAACTTATCAACCTTTAAGCGTGCTAAATAAGCTTGTAGATCAACTTTTTTTGCCTTCAAATAAGTATCAGCGGTCCAATCAGTTCCTGATAAAACGTTACCTTTCGCATCGATTGATAAAGTAAACGAGCCAGCTTTCGGTAAGTTAGCAGTGATACCTAAACGGTGCCGTTGCGCTGTATTCTCAAATAAAACATGCGCATTACTTAAATGAATATCCGGCACATCTCGCATCTCATCCTGCCAAATAAGCTCACTATTTTGAACCTCAAAAATGCCCTCTTCAAGCAACCACGAAAAGTCTGCCGATGATCCTTCTTCTTGGGCATCTAAAATCAAGCCTTCAATAGCGATATGCCCATCGGCAAATCGTCTAACGGATAAACGAGTACCGACAATTGTTGTTTTGCTGGGAATCACGCGCCCGAACAAAAGGTCAGGCAAATTAAAAGAGAGGCGAATCTCGTCAATATTTAATGTACTTTGTTGCTGCTGAAACTGTTCCAGAGAAATATTTTTAAGCCTAATTTGTGGTTTAAAACCATCAAGACTTGCCGCTATTTTCCCAATGCTTAAGTGCAAGCCAACTTCATCACTTAAATACAACGCTAGGTCGTTCTTATAGGCTGGCAGTTGTAGCATAAACAATCGCGTAAGCAGCAAGATAACTGCCAAAGTAGCAACCGAAACGGTGCTTAGCCATAATATAGAATGCCCAAATAAACGAACCTTACTCATTCAATTCCCTAGCGCTTATACCAAGACCACGTCATAACGCTCTTGGCCGTATTGGTTATCGGCTCTAAAGCGAATTCTAATACCAACAAAAGCCTCCAAATCAGCAAGGTTTGTCGACTCCTCATCCAACAGCATATCAACAACATCGTTTGAAGCAACCACTAATAATTCTTTGGCTTCATACTGCCTTGCATCTCGTATAATTTCACGAAAAATTTCATAACACGTGGTTTCAGCCGTTCGAACCATTCCTGCCCCACTGCAGGTTGGGCAACTTTCACACATCACCCGTTCCAAGCTTTCTCTTGTACGTTTTCGTGTCATTTCAACCAAACCCAGCTCAGATACATTACTAATCGTATATTTGGTATGGTCTTTATTCATCGCCTTTTCTAGGGCGCTCAGCACAGCGGTTTTATGCTCTTCATCCTGCATATCAATAAAGTCGATAATGATGATGCCGCCTAAATTCCTGAGACGAAGCTGACGTGCCGTCGCTTGTGCCGCTTCCATATTTGTCTTAAAAATGGTCTGTTCTTGGTTACCGCGCCCTAAATAACTGCCGGTATTAACATCAACCGTCGTCATCGCCTCCGTTTGATCAAACACCAAATGACCACCGGACTTAAGGAACACTTTTCGTTCCAAAGCGGCTTTAATCTCGCTTTCAACGCTATACAGATCAAAGAGTGGCCTAGCACCTTTATACAGCTCGAGTAAAGGTTCCACTTCTGGCATAAATTTACTTGAAAACTCGAACATTCGATCAAAATTTAATTTTGAGTCGATCACTATTTTGGTAACGGAAGGTTGATACAAATCCCTTAAAATCCGCAGTGCTAAGGGAAGGTCTTCGTAAATCAAACCACGCTTTACTTGATCAACTTGCTGACTGATGACCTTCCATAATTTATTAAGAAACAGCATGTCAGCACGAACATTATCCTCAGGCACGCCTTCAGCAGCAGTCCTTGCGATATAACCACCGTCATACCCTTCTTCTTTAAAGGCTTCCATACAACTTAATAAACGCTCGCGATCCTCTTCATCTTCTAATTGCTGTGAAAGTGCGAGTTTATCTGAATAAGGCAAGAACACCTGATAGCGCGATGGAATAGACACATTCATCGTTAAGCGCGGGCCTTTCGTTCCTAAGGGGGCTTTTAATACTTGTACAACAATAGGCCGTCCTTGCTGTAGAAAGTGCTCAATGCCCTTATCATCGCAAGGCTCTTCGCCATTAACCAAGACATCAGATGCGTGTAAAAAACCTGCTTTGTCTAAACCAATATCAATAAAAGCCGCTTGAATTCCCGGCATCACTCGACTCACTTCGCCACGATATAAATTACCAACCGTATCTCGTTTGCGCTCACGCTCAATGATCAACTCTTGCAGAACACCATTTTCAAGCACCGCGACCCTTGTTTCAGGCGGCGTAATATTAATTAGAATTTCGTCACTCATTCCCTTCCCCACAAATTATTATTTTAATTCTTAGGCTCAACGGCTCAGCAAATCCTTGCTTCGTCGATGAAACACTTATTTTCCTATCGATTTTACCCTTATTTATAGAACTGAATTCACCAAATATACTGATGAGATAGATATCAAGCCCGTCATAGCAAAAAAACAACATAGCCAGCAAGATGCCATTTACTCAAAGACAAGTCCTTGCCGCTCCAGCAATTGAGCTGTTTCGTATATAGGCAGCCCCATCACCGCTGAAAAGCTACCTTCTAAGTGCTGAATAAAAATAGCCGCCTTTCCTTGTATACCGTAAGCCCCTGCTTTACCGGTCGATTCGCCACTCGCCCAATACCATTCTAATTGTTGCTCGCTGAGCGAAGTAAAGCTGACCTCGCTTTTACACACCGTACACAATTCTTGTTCACCTATGACAGCCACCGATGTTAATACGGCATGAGTTCGCCCTGATAAGCGCCTTAGCATATCAAGAGCATGTTGCTTACTCTCTGGCTTACCGAATACCTCATCATCCACAACAACCGCTGTATCAGAACCCAATACCAAGCAGTTCTTCACTGGGTATAGCGCCTTTGATGCCCGAGCTTTTTCTAAAGCCAATCGTCGTACATAAGCCTCTGCTTGCTCACCTTGTTGCACCGTTTCATCAATATCTACAGCTTTAATATCAAACTCTAACCCCATTTGCTGTAATAATTCTGCGCGTCTTGGTGAAGCTGATGCTAATACTAATTTCATTAATAAAACCTACTCACGATGATAAGGGTGGTTATTCATTAAACTCCAACCACGGTATAACTGTTCTGCCAGTACAACTCGTACTAAAGGATGAGGAAACGTTAATGGCGATAAACACCATTGCACATTCGCTCGTTTTAAACACGACTCAGACAAACCATCAGGGCCACCGATAATTAGCACAATGACCCCGTGAATACCTTGCCAACTATCCAGTTTTTTTGCAAGATCTGCCGTTGACCATTGCTTACCTTTAACCTCGAGTGCAACAACATAGTCACTGTCCTTGATAACAGCCAAGATTCGCTTTCCTTCATCTTCCACTACTTTTGATAAATTGCTTTGCTTTGTGCGTTTTGCTGGCGCAAGTTCAATCAGCTCAAGCGAACATTCACGCGGCATCCGTTTAGCATATTCTTGGTAGCCGGTAGAAACCCATGCTGGCATTTTTTGCCCGACTGCTAAAATTTTAAGTTTCATTTATTTCACTGGCCAATTTATGAAAAAGGCGGCTCAATTGAGCCGCCTTATCTAAAGCGTTGCAACAAAGGCAGAGCCTTTGTAAAACGAATTTAGCGTACGTTTATCGGTGTTAAGGTGATTTCCACGCGTCTATTTTGTGCGCGACCTTCACGTGTTGAATTACTTGCAACAGGGCTTTGCTCACCAGCACCCATCACATTAAAGCGCTGCCCAAGAATACCTTGTGAACGTAAATAACTCGCTACACTTTGCGCACGTTGCTCTGATAAGCCTTGGTTATATTGAGCATCACCCACACTATCAGTATGGCCGACTACGGTAATCGATGTATCACTGTATTCTTTCAGAATAATAGCCACTGAATCTAAGACTTGGTAAAAGCCAGCATTAATACTAGAGCTATCACTACGGAACGTTACATTGCCAGGCATATTCAGGATCAAACGATCACCAACACGGCTAACACTAACACCCGTACCCCTTAAACGTTGACGTAATTTAGACTCTTGAACGTCCATATAATAACCCGCTCCCCCACCAACAGCAGCGCCTAATACCGCACCTTTTAATGCCGTTCGTCTATCACCTTTCATCGCGCCAATAAGCGCACCACTCAAAGCACCCATACCCGCACCCATTGCAGCCTTACTTGTTTGCTGTTGCTCGGTATAAGGGTTAATGGTTGTACAGGCTGTTAATGTCAGCATCAAGGTAGCGATTAAGCCTGTCGATAAATATTTAGTTTTCATAATCTGTCCTTATTCTTTATTAATAACTATGCGAGCTAAGATGCTCGAATCAATCTGCGAAAATAATATTCATCGTATAACAGGCCGATGAACAAAACATGAACCCTACTCTTGCCCGCCCACACTCCAGAGTTTCTCTAACTGATAAAACTCTCGAGTCTTTGGTTGCATAACATGAACAATAATATCGCCCAAATCAACCAACACCCATTCACCAGCATCCATACCTTCTATGCCCAATGGTATCAAACCACTTTTCTTTGAAACCATGGCTACATCGGTCGCCAGTGATTTTACGTGCCGACTCGATGACCCCGTTACAATGACCAAATCATCGGCAAACGAACACTTACCTTTCACATTAATCACTTCAATTTCTTTGCCTTTTTTATCGTCTAAGGCGGCTGTGATCGTCGCTAGCAACTGCTCACTCATATTTAAATCCTATATTTATTGATGGTAGTAGAGCCGTCACCGGGCAATATCCCTAGTAACGCTCTCTATGTATAAAAACCGTGTTTATTAATAATCTCCCATACACTGACGGGGAGAAACTCTCTAACCGGTTCGGCTGTTTTTAATCGTCTTCTTATCTCGGTAGCCGATATATTTATCACCGCCACCGGAAGTTTGTAGATTTTACCATGTGTTAACTCTTTTAGCTGCGACTTATCTGTTGTGATATAAGGAGCGATGTAGTTATTCAGTTTGTCACTTAATTGATCTGAAAAGCCAGCTCGCGTAGTGACTACAATATGCGCTAATTGAATAACCTCTTGCCAGCGGTGCCAAGACATAAAACTACTGAATGCTTCCGCACCCAAAACCAAGGAAAGACTACTCTGCTTATTAGCCACTTGCTGACGTAAAGTAGACAAGGTATCCACCATGTAGCTAGGCCCTTGTCGCTGCAATTCACAATCATCCGCTATTAATAATGGCTGTTTCTGTAACGCTGATTCTAATAAAGCAAAGCGATTAGCCGCCGATAGCTCAGGTTGATGTCGGTGAGGTGGCGTTGCCGACAACACCATTCTCATTTCATCAAGCTGTAGACTCTGCTGAACATCTGACGCCGCACTAATATGCCCTAAATGAATAGGGTTAAACGTACCGCCATAAATACCCACTGACCGGCGCTCCATCACAACCTCACCTAAACTAACTACTAACGTGCTGTTTACTGACGAATATGTCCATCGCCCAACACAATGTACTTTTGCGTGGTTAAACCCACCAAGCCGACTGGGCCACGTGCATGTAGCTTATTGGTACTAATACCAATTTCAGCGCCTAAGCCATACTCAAAACCATCGGCAAACCGTGTTGATGCATTAACCATCACCGAGCTTGAATCCACTTCACGTAAAAAACGCATCGATCTCGCATAGTCACTGGTAATAATTGATTCCGTGTGCCCTGAGCTATGCTGGTGAATATGATCCATAGCACCGTCCATATCCACCACAACACGGATAGAAATAATTGGCGCTAAATACTCCTCATCCCAGTCAGCATCTTGTGCCACAGCACAACTTGGTAAAATCTTGCGTGTTTTATCGCAGCCTCGAATTTCGACATTCTCAGCTTGGTACATACCGGCTAATTCAGGTAATACGTCCTCTGCAATACCCTCTGCAATCAACAATGTTTCCATCGTATTGCATGTACCATAACGCTGCGTTTTCGCATTAAAGGCAATCGATTTCGCCATCTCTTTATCTGCCTTATCATCGATATAAACATGACAAACACCATGCAAGTGCTTAATAACAGGCACACGAGCATCTTTGGTAATGCGCTCAATTAAGCCTTTTCCACCACGTGGAATAATCACATCAACCAAACCTTCCATGCGAATGAGTTCACCCACCGCATTTCGATCTGTCGTTTCCACAACCTGAACGACATCTGTCGGCAAACCTGCTGTCGCCAAACCTTTTTCTATACATGCCGCAATGGCTTGATTAGAGTGCTTTGCTTCAGAGCCACCACGTAAAATACTGGCATTACCCGACTTAAGACATAAAGCCGCTGCATCGGCTGTTACATTTGGGCGCGACTCATAAATAATACCAATAACGCCTAAAGGCACCCGCATTTGCCCCACTTTAATACCCGATGGGCGTGAGTTTATTTGACTAATTTCACCGGCAGGGTCTGGTAAAGAAACGATTTGCCTCAGACCTTCTGACATTGATTTAACACGCTCGTCATTCAGCGCTAAACGATCAAGCAAAGCAGCATCAAGCCCGTTGCTTTCACCGGCACTCATATCCAATTTATTGGCGGCTAAAATACTATTCTTCTGAGCATCTATCTCATCCGCGATAGCACTTAATGCATTGTTCTTAATGCCCGTATCAGCATTGGCAATAACCCTAGCAGCACGCTTCGCTCGCTGCCCTAAATCTTGCATATACTCAATTAACTCACTCATTTTATTACCTGTATTAAAATTTAATTATCTGTCGAGAAGACAATATTCTTGTAGTCGCTTGGGTTCACAAAAGGCTAAGCATATTTGCTCAATTAACAGCCACTCATCACCTTTTTCGGCACCCTTACTAACCCGTTCAGCCTTTGCACACGCTTGAATTAAGCCATGCCATTGCGCCAACTTACCCCGCGTTACCGCTTTTAAGTAAATGCTTTTTTTTGAATCCCAAACACGGTGTTTTTTAAAGGTTGCATCACTTCGCCCAGTGGATTGTTTCTCAAAACTTAAACTCGCTAACACTCTTAGGTCTCTCAATAATGCCCATAAGATAACCGGAGAGGCCAGCTTTTCGCCTCGCAAACCTTTTAATACTTGAATCGTCCGTTTCAAGTCACCTAACAATAAACTGTCACCTAATTTGAATACGTCATAACGCGCATTATCTGCAACCGCATTTAATATCTCACTTTCTGAGAGCTGCACCGCACCGTGTAACGCATAGAGCTTTTCAATTTCCTGTGCGGCAGCCAGTAGATTTCCCTCAACACTATCAGCTAAAAATTTAATCCCTTGCTGGTCTACTCGTAAACCTTTTCTCTGAAGCCGCTGCTGTAACCATTGGTACAGCTTATTCCCTTGCAATGGCCATACTTGTAAAACACTGCCATGCTGATCGATAGATTTAAACCATTTCGTATTTTTAGATGCCTTATCTAACTTTCCAGCAATAATAATCAGCAGGTTATCAGTCGATAGCTCAGTAATAACCTGTTCAATAACTTTGGATCCCTCACGCCCCGGCTTTGCCGTTGGTAAGTTCAGCTCTATCAGGTTTCTTTCTGCGAATAATGATTGCGTTAAACAAGCACCGATAAGCTGATTCCAATCGAATCGACCTTCAACATGAAAGACCTCACGATTAAGAAAACCGGCCGCACGGGCTTTCTTACGAATCAAATCAACCGCTTCACCCTGCTGTAACGGCTCATCACCCGACACAAGGTAAACCGGTGATAATTTCCTATCGAGTGCCGCGGCTAGTTGGTTAACATCTAACTGCATACATTAATGCTCAGGCAAACAGCGAGAAAAACTATTCGCTTATCGCGTTGACATTCAACGCTTGTACGCGCCGTAAAATTTGCTGCGCAGCATCGCGTTTTAAGTCACGCTTAATCACTTGTGATTCATTAGAACGCCCAATTACATCATTTTCATCATCAATAAAATCACGTGTTAAAAGCAACGCTTCTTTATCTAAAAGAATACGCCCATCAGCCAACACCAAACTATAGATAACCGAATATTCTATTTCTGATTCACGAACCTTACCGCGAGAGTCCACACTCAATGTCCGACTATCTAGCTCTTCTTTATCAATCGTGAGCACCGCATCGGCATCAGCCTTGCGCTTTACCACCTCAGCTGAATATGCCAGCATATCGTTTAAGTCTTGGCGTAATTCACCACTTTGCCCACCCACAACGTATATTTTTTGCAACTCTGCAGGCAAGTCAAACGCGCCTCGTAGCTTAAAACCACACGCTGTTAGCACAGCTGCCAAAACACATAACATCAGTATTGAACGAGATGCCTGCCAAAATTTAGATTGTAAGTCGATCATAGTTATTCCTTAAATTACGATATTAACTAGCTTTTTCGGTACCACAATAACCTTCCGCACAGCTTTGCCATCTATAAACTTGATAACACTCTCTTCTGCCAATGCTTGTTCTTCTATAGCCTGCTTATCTGCACTGGCTGCCACGGTGATTTTACCACGTAGTTTACCATTCACTTGCACCATCATTTGCAGTTCATCAAGCACTAAAGCCGACGCGTCAAATTCTGGCCACCGCGCATCAATCAGCTCGTCGCTATGCCCTAATGCCTGCCATAACACATCACAGGCGTGAGGAATAATGGGTGATAACATCAATACGATACTATCTAAGCATTCCTGCCTCAAACCTTTTGACGCGTCTGTTGCGAATTTAAACTTTGAAACCGCGTTAAGCAATTCCATATTCGCTGCAATGGCCGTATTAAAGGTTAAGCGACGACCATAATCATCCTCTACCTTACCTAAAGCTTCGTGAATTTGGCGACGCAAGACTTTTTCTTCACTCGTCAAATCAGCCACCGAGTAAGCACTCGGCAATCCCGCATCAACGTGTTCTTTTACCTGCCGCCATAAACGACGGATAAAGCGGAAAGAGCCCTCAACCGAACTGTCTGACCACTCCAACGATTGCTCTGGTGGCGCAGCAAACATGGTAAATAAGCGCACAGTATCAGCACCATATTTTTCAATTAACCCTTGCGGATCGACGGTATTGCCCTTCGATTTTGACATTTTAGTGCCATCTTTCAACACCATGCCTTGAGTTAACAAGTTTTTAAACGGCTCATCACAAGTCACCAAGCCTTCATCACGTAGCAACTTGGTATAAAAGCGTGAATACAGTAGGTGCAAAATAGCGTGTTCAATACCACCAATATATTGGTCAACAGGCAACCAATAGTTAGCGCGCTCATCCAACATCGCCTCGCTATTATCAGCACAACAATAACGTGCAAAATACCATGACGATTCCATAAATGTATCGAAGGTATCTGTTTCCCTTTTTGCCTTCCCACCGCAGCTTGGACAATCGGTATGAATAAAGGCTTCGTGTCGCGCTAACGGCGAACCAACACCTTCAAGCTCTACATCTTTTGGCAGTAATATTGGTAACTGCTCATCAGGAACAGGCACGGTGCCACAACTATCACAATAGACAACAGGAACCGGCGTTCCCCAATAACGTTGGCGTGAAATACCCCAGTCACGCAAACGGTAATTTACTTTCTTCTCACCCTTGCCTTTCGCGCTCAAGGCATCGGCAATGGCATCAACAGCTTGTTGAAAATCTAGCCCATCAAACTCGGCTGAGTTAACCAACCGCCCTTTGCCCGTAAAGGCTTGTTTTGATATATCAATATCATCGGCATTATCACTCGTAATCACTTGCTTAATCGCCAAACCATACTTGTTAGCAAATTCAAAATCACGCTGATCATGCCCCGGTACAGACATCACCGCGCCTGTGCCGTAATGCATTAATACAAAGTTCGCAATCCAAACCGGCACCACCTCACCCGTTAATGGATGAATCGCTTTAATACCTGAATCAACACCTTTTTTCTCCATGGTTTCCATCGCAGCTTCCGATGTTTCCATGGTTTTACACTCGTCAAGAAAAGCGCTGATTTCAGTGTTGTTTTCAGCGGCTTGTATAGCAATAGGGTGCTCAGCAGCAACCGCTACATAGGTAACACCCATTAGCGTATCGGGTCTAGTGGTATACACAGACAAAGCCTCTCCACCACCCTCCAGATCAAAACTTAGCTCAACCCCTTCAGAGCGACCAATCCAGTTTTGCTGCATGGTTTTAACTTGCTCAGGCCAGCCTTCTAACTGCTCTAAAGATTCCAGCAGCTCATCGGCATATTTTGTAATGCGCATAAACCACTGTGAAATTTCACGCTTTTCTACTTCATTGTCACAACGCCAGCAACAACCATCAATCACCTGCTCATTCGCCAACACGGTGTTACAGTCTGGACACCAATTTAGCGGCGCCGTCTTCTTGTAAACCATATCTTTTTTCAATAGACGGGTGAAAAACCACTGTTCCCAACGGTAATAGTCATCGTTACAGGTCGCTAATTCGCGCTTCCAGTCATAACCAAAACCAAGTTGCTTCAACTGGTCACGCATATAGTCGATATTATCGCGAGTCCAATCACCTGGGTGCACGCCGTGCTTCATCGCTGCATTTTCCGCTGGCAAACCAAACGCATCCCAACCCATTGGCTGCATCACGTTTTTACCCTTCATTCGCTGATAACGGCTAATCACATCACCAATGGTGTAATTACGCACGTGTCCCATATGTAAACGCCCACTGGGGTATGGGAACATAGAGAGGCAATAATATTTCTCTTTATCAGGATTTTCTGTTACTTCAAACGCACCTGTCGTTTGCCATTTCTGTTGAACACTGCTTTCTATCAGAGAAGGTTGATATTCTTCTTGCATTTTTTTACCGTCGGACACACTATTTAGTAAGGATGGGTAGAATACCTTAGCTACCCTTAAATCTAAAGTGATATTACACTCGGAGACAGTATGAACAACCCTATTCAGGACAAACTTTTACAAGCATACGACACGATGCTTGAGCGATTGCACACCGCTGTTGAGCAAGTTGAAACAAAAACCCTACCCTCCATTGAAGAACAGCTAAAACATGCGCAAGAAAAAGCCGTTGAATTAGGCGAACTAACACGCGATGAGGCCGAAAAGGTTGCTGAATACGTACAACGCGATGTTGACGATATTTCTATCTACCTAGAAGAAACAAAAGCCGAGTTTTCTGATTGGCTATCATTTGAATCGACCTTACTAGAAAGCAAAATTGGCGACTGGTTAAACCTCGTTGCAGATAAAACAAAACTTGAATGGGATAAAATTAAATTACAAGCCATTAAGTCGCAGCTTTACCATTCAGGTGAAATTACCGGCTCAGGCACTCTTGAGTGCATCGCTTGCGGACAAACTTTGCACTTCAAAAAAACGGGGCATATTCCACCTTGTCCTAAATGCCATAAAACTGAGTTCAAACGTAACCGGAAGTAAGGAATAAATGTAATGAATAGAGTGATCTTCAATAAAAAAGGCGGTGTTGGAAAATCAACCATTACCTGTAATTTAGCGGCCATTAGTGCCTCAAAGGGTAAAAAAACGTTAGTCGTTGATTTAGACACACAAGGAAACTCCAGCCATTATTTGCTGGGAGATAAAGCCGAAGAGATCACTACAAGCCTCGCTGATTTTTACGCTGGCACGCTTAGCGTTAGTCTTTTCCCTAAAGACTTCAGCGAGTTCATTTACCCAACGAACGTGCCTAATCTATACATCATGCCATCACACCCAGAGATGGATAACTTGCATGCTAAACTTGAATCTCGCTATAAAATCTACAAACTAAAAGAAGCCTTAAACGCAATAAAAGACTTTGATAACGTCTTTATAGACACCCCTCCAGCACTCAACTTTTACACCCGCTCTGCACTCATTGCTGCAGACCACTGCATTATTCCTTTTGATTGCGATGCATTTTCCAAGCAAGCGCTTTATTCCTTACTCGAAACCGTCGATGAAGTAAAAGCCGACCATAACCCAGAACTCAACATAGAAGGCATCGTTGTTAACCAATTCCAGCAACGCGCAAAACTACCCACTCAATTGGTTAATGAACTACTGGCCGATGAATTACCTGTGTTTAATACCAAACTCTCTTCCTCGGTTAAGATTCGGGAGTCACACAGCGCAGCGCAACCGATGATTCAATACGCACCTACACATAAAGTAACAGAGGAATTCAAACGGCTTTATGATGAGCTGTTATAAACAGCTATTCTCTTGAACTCTAACCAACAACTAAACAATCACCCGCTAAAAGCGAGTGGTTGCTTAGTCCATCGAATAACATGATCGCTGATTGAATAATAAAGACGAATTGGTAATTCGCTTTAATATAGAGCCACAGTAAGGCATAAAATCTAGTTCCAACTGATTTTTTTGTAGCTGTAAAAGTTGCGCACACATTATCATTCACCTTAAGTCGCTCACCTCTTTCATTGCTAGGCTTACGTGAACCAAATTCTCTTTCTTCTTCAAATTTTAAAAATAACGCTCCAAACTCTACCCCTAAACTGAATAACTTGTACGTAAATGATGAGCTGAAGAAAACAAAGGTAATGTCGTAAGTTTGAGCTAAAAATCGCTTAAATCAAATTGACACCCGTTACGCCACAGGTTACGATTTAAAGATGATACTGAACTTTAAACATAAGGGTCTAGAGTTATTTTTCAAAACAGGTCGTAAATCTGGCATACAAGCTAAGCATGTAAAACGGCTTCAATTGATTCTTGGTCGGCTTAATGCAGCCACATCATCCAACGACATGAATTTACCAGGCTTATTTCTACATCAACTCACAGGTAATAGAACTGAAATTTGGTCTGTACGTGTCAGTGGAAATTGGCGAGTAACCTTCTGTTTTAATGGCAACCATGCTGAAATCGTAGATTATGAAGACTACCACTGAGGTTATATTATGTTAATGCACAATCCCCCACACCCTGGCAAAATATTAAAAGAGCTTTGCATCATGCCTTTAGGCTTAACCGTAACGGAAACCGCTAAAGCTCTTGGTGTTAGCCGTAAAACATTATCAACCATTATTAATGGCAAATCGGGAATCAGCCCAGAGATGGCAGTACGTTTATCCATTGCATTTAATACTTCATCTGAAAGCTGGTTAAATCAGCAATCGCAATATGACCTTTGGCAAGCTGAGCAACATCGTAAAGAGCTACAGGTTACCCAACTATCCGTAGCATAAACACCTCACCTGTTAGCGAATAACATCACGCTTAACAAAGCTCCACAGCAGCAAGCAAGCTAACAAAACATAAATTAAGCACCAGCCCGCTTTAACAAAAGGCGTTACACCTGCAAAAGGGGTTAGCTCACCCGTTAATGTTGTACGGCTGAACATAGGCGCTTGCGCTGTAACTTTCCCTTGGGCATTAATAATGGCGGTTAAGCCAGTATTTGTTGCTCGTAACAGATAGCGCCCACTTTCAAGCGCTCGCATTCGCGCCATTTGGAAATGCTGGTACGGTGCAATGGTGTCGCCAAACCATGTATCGTTACTTACATTCAACAGGTACGCTGCCTCAGGCAAGCCATCAATGGATGTTTGCTGAAAAACATCTTCATAGCAAATAGATGAGGCAAAGGGGTAACCGCCCCCTTTAAGTAATGACTGATGATCGCCCCCTGCACTAAAATCTGACAGGGGAATTTGTAGAAAATCGAGGATGATTTTTGATAGAGGTTTTAGCGGCATATATTCACCCAATGGCACTAAATGACGCTTAAAGTAAAACTCATTTTGAAAACGCACGCTATGCAAGCCATTGTAATAGTCATCAGAATTGTTAGACATAACGGGTAAGCCCAAGACAATATCACTTTGATACTGCTGAGCTTCTTGCCTTAACAGGGGCATTAAATTATCTTTCAAACGATGATGAAACACGGGTATTGCTGTTTCAGGCCATACAATTAAATCGGCATCACGGTGCTGACGTGTCATTTGCAAATAAATATCGATACTACGTTGCCTAAATGTAGGTAACCATTTTATTTCTTGAGGAATATTACCTTGTACCAAGGCTACTTTAATGGGTTTAGCTAAGGCGCTCGTCCATGCCACGTTACTGAGTAAGTAGCTCCCCATAAACACAAACAATAAGGCTGCCGTTGCTGCTAGCTTATAAAACCTCTCTGTTGCCCGTAGCAAGCAAAGAATAGCCCCGGCAATAAGTGCGAGTAAATAAGACACACCGAAGACACCAAGCAGCGGCGCCCAAGCAGCTAAAGGTGTATCAATTTGACTATAACCCAGTGATAACCACGGAAAGCCAGTGAATAGAAAACCTCTAAGAACCTCCAGACCTAACCACAAGCTAGGAAATGCCAATAGATACCTGACACCTAAATGGGTCTTAAAATAACGGTTTAACCCGTACCCTAAAAGCGCCATATACAATGCCAGTATGGCGACCATTCCCAACATAATGATGATGGCTAACCATAGCGGCGCATGAGCAAAGTGATGGATACTAAAGTAGACCCAATAAACACCGTGTCCAAAGTAACCCAAACCAAAAAAGTAGCCCGCTACCGCTGCTTGACGCGCACTTAATTGCTGGATGATGAATAAAAATAATAGCGGTGATAGCACGGCCATAATAGGCCAGTCATACGGTGCAAACGCCAACGGAAGTATGGCGCCTGAAAAAGTAGCCGCGAGCTTAGTTAAAACAGGCTTCAGCATAACGGCTAGATAACGTTATTCTTGGCCAGAGCGCTTCTGATCAGCATCAACAATGGTCATACGCAATAAGTGCACTCGGCGAGTATCGGCACGTAATACTTCAAAAAGGAAACCGTCAATTTGGGTTTGCTCACCACGCTCCGGCACATGCCCAAAACTTTTAATGACCATACCCGCAACAGTATCAACAACATCATCGCTGTATTTTGTACCAAAAAAATCATTAAAGTCATCAATTTCGGTTAACGCTTTAATGTTGTACTCGTGTTCGTTACGCTGCAGGATAAAGGCTTCTTCTTCAAAGTCGTGCTCATCTTCAATTTCACCCACAATTTGTTCCAGCACGTCTTCAATGGTAATTAAACCTGCCACTGAACCATACTCATCAATAACTACCGCCATATGATTTCGGTTAGCCCTAAATTCGTGCAGCATCACATTTAAACGTTTGCTCTCCGGCACAAAAATAGCTGGGCGCATCACGTCTCTAAGGTCAAATTTTCCATCATGATCAGCAACCGCATAACCGAGTAGATCTTTCGCTAGCAGTATTCCTGCCACCTGGGATGTTTCTTCATCTTGCACAGGGAAACGCGAGTGTGAAGACTCTATCACCAAGGGGTAAATGTCTTGCAAACTTGCCTCTCTGGGTATAAAAACAATTTGCGAGCGAGGAATCATAATATCGCGCACTTGAAGCTCCGATACCTGTAAGACCCCTTCTATCATTGCTAAAGCATCAGTGCCAAGTAACTGCCGCTTTTCGGCATCTCGCATTAGCTGAACCAAGTCTTCTCGGCCTTTTGGCTCACCTATTAAAGCTTGCCCTAAGCGTTCAACCCAAGAACGGTTTGGCGCCTTATCAGCCTGTGGTTTATTCATTTATAACGCCCCTTCATACGGGTTAGCAATACCCATGCTATTTAATAGCTCAATCTCTAGGCTTTCCATCACATTGGCATCCTTTTCTTCAATATGATCATAACCTTGCAAGTGTAGGCAGCCATGTATCACGAGGTGCGCCCAGTGATCAAGAACAGCTTTACTCTGCTCTTCTGCTTGCTGCTTAACAACGGGCACACAAATCACCAAATCACCCAAGCAATCATCAATTAACACATCATCCGGTAAGCCTTCTGGTCGCTCGAACGGGAAGCTCAATACATTCGTTGCCCCCTTTTTCTGGCGATAGCTTAGGTTTAGTTCAGCAGATTCATCCTCATCCACCAAACGTACTACAAGCTCTGCCTTTAAGCGCTGCGGACATGCTAGCTCAACCCATTGTTCAAACTGTTGCTGGTTTGGCAAAGGCGGGTTATCACTCGCTATTTGTAAATCAATGTTCATGACTGGCTATGTTTCTCGTACGCGGTAACAATTTTTTGCACAATAGGGTGCCGTACCACATCGCGACTATCAAATTGGGTGAAACTGATACGTGGAATATCGTTTAATATTTTCATCACCACTTTTAAACCCGACTCGGTGTGTCCCGGCAAATCTATTTGTGTAATATCGCCTGTAACCACAACGGTTGAGCCATAACCAATACGTGTTAAGAACATTTTAATCTGCTCCGGCGTTGTATTTTGTGCCTCATCAAGAATAACAAATGCCTCGCTTAAGGTACGGCCTCGCATAAAAGCTAATGGTGCAATTTCAATAACATTTTTTTCAATCAGTCGCTCAACCCGCTCCACGCCCAGCATTTCATACAGCGCATCGTATAGAGGTCTTAAATAAGGATTAATTTTTTCGCTCAAATCACCTGGCAAAAAGCCCAAGCGTTCACCTGCTTCAACCGCAGGGCGAGCCAAAATGATACGTGATACTTTTTCTGACTCTAGCGCTTCTACTGCACACGCTACCGCTAGGTACGTTTTACCCGTACCCGCTGGGCCAATACCAAAGACAATGTCGTTTTTTGGAATACTTTTAACGTACGATTGCTGGTTGCCACCACGCGGCTTAATTAACTTTTTACGCGTATGAATAACAGCAGAGTCATCAAATTTAGCATCTGACACAACATCCATATGAATTTTTTCCTGTAGTAATAAATGAACCTTTGCGGGTGTTAACGGCTCCTCTTCGGTGCTCACATATAAATCCTGCAAAGCAGCCACGGCTTTTTCCACATTCAGTTGAATACCGTTAATACTGAAGTGATTCCCTCGATTTTTAATCTCTACTTGAAGCCGGTGTTCAAGCTGTATTAAGTGTTCATTAAACTGTCCACATAAACTAGCTAAACGCTGGTTATTGGCGGGTTCTAAATGAAGGTCAAGGCTATACATAGGCTTGCTCATATTAGGACTCGGCAAGGTTTTTAATGTCCGCTTTTACCATGCGCCCACGTAAAGAAAACGGTAGTGCTTCGGTAATCAACACATCAACAAACTGACCTGATAAGCGGGTATGCCCTGCAAAGTTCACGACCCTATTATTTTCAGTACGTCCCATCATTTGTAGAGAGTTCTTCTTAGACTCACCTTCCACCAACACGCGTTGCGTGGTTCCTATCATTTCTTGAGATAAGTTCGCGGTTTGCTTGCTAATAATATTTTGTAAGCGCTCTAGGCGTTGCTTCTTTACATCCGCAGATACATCATCTGCCATATCTGCCGCAGGCGTACCTGGCCGCGCACTAAAAATAAAGCTGAATGAAAAATCAAAACCAACCTGCTCAATTAAACGTATCGTCTCTTCAAACTCTTCATCGGTTTCTTGTGGGAAACCAATAATAAAGTCAGATGAAAAACTCATTTTTGGGCGGATTTTTCTAAGCCGCTCAAGTTTTTCAATATACTCATCAATTTCATGCCCACGCTTCATTCTAGCCAACACGCTATTACTGCCGCTTTGCACAGGCAAATGTAAGTGATCAACTAACTCAGGAATATCCTCATAAGCTTGAATTAAGCTTTCAGAAAATTCCTTAGGATGAGAGGTGGTGTAGCGAATACGGTCAATACCTTCAATGGCAGCCACATAATGTAATAGCAGCGCAAAATCAGCTATATCGCCATCATCCATTTCACCACGATAAGCATTAACATTTTGTCCTAATAAGTTAACTTCACGCACACCTTGATTAGCTAGACTGGTAATTTCGGCAATCACATCATCTAAGGGGCGGCTAACTTCTTCACCACGCGTATAAGGCACAACACAAAAGGTGCAATATTTACTGCAACCTTCCATCACCGATACAAAAGCTTTCGGACCTTCTGCTCTAGGCTCTGGCAAGTTATCAAACTTTTCTATTTCAGGAAAAGAGATGTCCATTACTAGTTTTTTTCTTGTTTGCGCTTCCTTTAACAAGGTAGGCAAACGGTGCAAAGTTTGCGGGCCAAAGACCACATCAACATACGGAGCACGGCGACGAATCACTCTGCCTTCTTGGCTAGCAACACAACCACCTACGCCAATTAAAAGATCTTTATTACGTTCTTTTAACGGGCGCCAGCGACCTAGCTGATGGAAGACTCGCTCTTGCGCTTTTTCACGAATAGAACAAGTATTCAGTAGCAGCACATCCGCTTCTTTTTCATTATCGGTTAACACCAAGCCGTGAGATTCGGCAAGGACTGCGGCCATTTTTTCAGAATCATATTCATTCATCTGACAGCCGTAGGTTTTTATAAAAAGTTTCTTAGTCATATTTGTCGGATTTTAACACACGCGGCGGAAGATGTTTCTATTGAGGTCCACCACCTTTCTTAACCATCATGCCTTTTGATGGGTTATACCCCCAAACAGCGACCGCCATAAAAAGAACAAAACAACCCAATGTATAGAAAAATGCATATAAATTAAACTGTCCATACAGTGCAAAGCGCAACAACTCAACCGCTTGAGAGAAAGGGTTGTAAGACGCTAAGGTATACAGTAATTCGCTCGACTCTTTAATTTTCCATAAGGGATACAACGCAGTCGACATAAAAAACATGGGGAAAATAACAAAGTTCATAACCCCTGCAAAGTTTTCCAGCTGCTTAATAAAGGATGACAATAACATTCCCAAGGCACCCAACATTAAACCCGCCAAAATAAGTGCTGGCAACAAACTCACATAGCCAAACCACGGGGCTTGAATATCATAAAACCATGCAATCACTAAAAACACGTACGCTTGTAAAATGGACACGGCTGTACCGGCAAGCAATTTCCCTGTTAGTAAAAACCAGCGTGGTAAAGGGCTCACTAACAAAGTTTTCATACTCCCCATTTCACGGTCATAAACCATTGATAATGAACTTTGCATACCGTTGAAGAGCTGAATCATGCCAATTAAACCTGCGGCAATATACACTTCATACAAAATATAGGTTTCATATGGAGGGATAATGGCAATGCCCAGTGTCGAGCGAAAACCTGCCGCAAATACAAACAGCCAAACTAAGGGTCTAACCAATGCGGCTACAAAACGTTCACGCTGATGTAAAAACCGCCATAACTCTCGTTTAACGATGCCATTTAACGCAATCGATGCATGTATTAAATTCATAATTTTTGCACCTGCGTTAACGTTTGAAAAGCTTGTGAGATATCATCGGCTGATTGCCCACCACAAACATGCCCCACTGAGCCTTGCGCCTTGATTTTACCTTGATGCAAAACAATGAGTTTATCGTCTGGATAAATTTCATCAATTAAATGGGTCGCCCATAAAACGGACAGGCCATCGTCTTTACATAGATTATGCACATGCTCAACAATACCTCGACGACTAGGAACATCTAAACCCACTGTTGGCTCATCCAGTAGCAATAAGCTAGGGCGATGCAATAACGCACGCGCAATTTCAACACGCCGCCGATGCCCACCATTTAATAAACGCACTTTTTCTGACCGACGTGCCCACATGCCCTGCCGTTCAAGTTCTTGTTGAATTCGACTGCTGGCAAGCTTACGCCCCATACCATGTAATGACGCATGATAATGTAGGTTTTGCAAAACGCTTAAGTCCATATCCAAGGTCGTTTGCTGAAACACAACACCCAAGTTAGCTAATGCTAAACAAGATTCTTTTTTAACATCAACACCCTTTATAAGAATTTTCCCATCACGGCTATCGTATAAATGAGTAATCAATGAAAACAAGGTTGTTTTTCCCGCGCCATTAGGCCCAAGCAAAATCGTACAATCCCCCGCTTCAATCGAGAAATTAAGCTGGCTTAATGCGGTTTTCTTTCCATACGCGTAACTTAAGTCCGCTACCTTTAACGAACAATCTGCTGACTCAGTCATTTTTAACGGTTATCCCCCAAGGATAGTGCCCCACACGAAGTGATTTAGTCACTTTAAGTGACTCCAAATCAATCACTGAAATATCATTGCTCACGCCATTAGTCGTATATAAGCGCGTTAAATCAGGTGAAAAAGCCAAGTTCCACACTCGCTGGCCAACCAATAAATACTTAATCACTTTCATATTTTGTACATCAACAACAGCCACTCGATTTGCAGGCCCTAAAGCAACAAACAACAACTTTTTATTGGGATGCGCCAACACACCAACCGGCTGAATAAGCTCTTTATCAACCCCTGGAATATGGAAGCTTAGTTGTTGCTCAACCTGCTTATTTGAGACATTAATACGTGACAGTGAGCCAGCAATCTCAGAGGTCACAAATAATGATTGATTATCTACCGAAAACTCAGCCGCGCGAGGGCGTGGGTCGACTAAGGTATTATCAGTAATGCGCTGCTGCATAGGGTCAATCCAGTGCACCATATTCGTTGTTTCAGACGTATTCACCACCCACAAACCATCACTACTAATAGCAATACCTTCTGGCTCTACACCCACGGCTATTTCAGTAATAACTGTTTTTTTATCTAAATCGACGACCGTTACAATATTGTCATCTTCATTAGACACGTATAACCAACGTCCATTCGGGTGAATTCTAAACGTTTCAGGGTCTTCACCCGCTGGTAAGTTACCCACAACCTTTAGTGTTTTTAGGTCTAGAATCTGAATGGTATCGTCATCACTTGCCGCAACATACAGCAATGTTTGATCTTTACTCAGCGCCAAACCACGAGGCCGCTGCCCCAATGGAACGGTTTTAATCAACTGTCCATTCGCTCCATCAACCACCGCCAAGGCATTGTCCTTTTCTAAGGTGATATATAAGGTGTCAGCAAAACTGGTACTAACAAATAGCGTCAACAGTAAAAGGTATTTATTCATAAGATATCAGGAGAATATTATGGGTTAAATGAGCAAGTCGATTCTGGCTTATCATACCCCAAGGTATCTAAGTAAGTCAGCGGATGTAAAAACTCTTTATGTGGCAATACCGATACGATAGAGCGTGGTGTGGCTAGTAACACGGGTTGGCGCAGTTGGTGATTCCAAGACCTGAATGTTAATTTTGTTCCTTTAAAACCCGCCAAACTAAATTGTTCACTCAAAATGAATTTTTTAATGGCCGCTGAATCAATACTTTTTGCACGAGTCACCGCCTCACCCACCGTTCGCACCGCTAACCAAGAGGCATAATCAACATCACTCATCCAACGGTCTGCTTGCTTATAAAAACGGTTTTGCATCTGTGCCGCCCCCCAGCGCTCATGCGTTCTATGCCAAGCTCTCGGCACAAGCCCTTGCGTTCCAGCGATAGGCCGTGGCAACCATGTGTTCATTGATAAGTAATCACCAAACAAGCCTTTAACATCCGCTACTAGCAAAACGTCATAATCGGCTCCTTGCGTAAACACCGGAATCTCGGCTTGTGCTGTACGCCGAGTATCATGCTGAAATGACCAACTTTTCTCTTCAACAATTTTCATCCCAAAGCGCTTTGCCGAGCGCTTAATCGCTTTAGCAAAGCTAAGGTCATCAGGTGAATGTCCCTTTACTAGAAACCATTTATTCCAACGCTTTTTGAGCATAAATTGCGCCAACGCATCCGCCCGCATATCGTAACTAGGAATTATATGAAAGAGGTTGCTTCTACAACTTGAGTTTCTTAGCTCACTGTCTTCCGCTGAAACATTAAATAACAACACGTTTTTTTCATTTGCTATTGCTGATAAGCTCAACAAACTGCCCTTCTGAAGGTCCACAATAACGTATTGGTAGCCTTCATTAATTAAGGACTCAAGAGCCAAGCTAACGTCACCCTCTTCTGCCACCTCAACCATTTTCAAATGGTATAGGTGACCGGTAAACTGCCCCGTCGTATTATTATCTTTAGCCCCAAGTTGTGCGCCTTGAATACCTTCATCCTTCAACACCGGATCAAGGTTAGACAACGCAGCGGGAATCGGTCGTACTTGCGTTAGGAAAGCAATATTAACGTCCAAGGAGTTTGCATACACTTGGCTCGACACCAACAGACAAACAAGCATTAACAGTATCCTATGCAAAGCTATCTTCATTCTCATTTTAGCGCACCCAAATTAAACATGAGCACCATTATGAACAAGCCAGTATAAAATTACAGCAAATTTACCAATAAGCGATATGTTCAAGCTCGAAGATTCGTCGCATACAGCAAGAAAAGAACACGCACGGGCATTTATTGAAGACAAAAAAAAGCGACCCATAAGAGTCGCCAAGAGGAGGAGAACATTATTACAAATAAGTGATTAATAAACTCAGCAACAATGTAGGCGTAATAATATATTGCCTTGCAGCATTTGTCAATAATGATTAGCATCAATTATTCATGGAACACTGTTGATATAACGACTTAAACGGAACAATCGCTTTGTATTATTAACGCTGCTCGCTTAAGATATTCTCGTAGGCAGATCAATAACAGCTAAATCACCAAGGTTCGTTCAGCCCACAAGCAAACTGGCTAAACTTATTGCTATGTCACTTACGAGATAAACCGCTTTCGGTTCATCGGCCTAATAGGCAGCCACACCCAGTATGGCCTCGCATAAAAACAATCATTTTACGAATAACATAATAATGAAAATAAACTATTCAGCAGAAAACCCATCTTTAGACGTTATCGAAGTACACCCAGAAAAAGCCACTCAAACGAGTATTCTTTTTATTCATGGTGCAAACATGTCCGCTTGGTGTTGGGAGGAGCATTTTATGTCCTTTTTTGCAGCACTGGGCCACCCATGCTATGCCATTAGTTTACGTGGGCATGGCCTAAGTGGCGGGCATCAAAGTCTTGCAACATCCAGCATTGCTGATTATGTAAATGATATAGAACGAGTAATCAATAAGCTCCCAGAAACCCCGATTCTTATTGGCCATTCATTAGGTGGTTTGATTATCCAAAAATATATCGAGGCAAACACCGTACCGGCCTGTGTTTTATTAGCACCCGTTCCTGTTGGTGGCCTACTCGCGCCCATTATGGAATTGGCGATGTATAACCCCAGTTTTTATACACAATTCAACCTGACTCAACTATTTGGTACTTGGGCATCGGCTGTAGACATTACTCGACAGTCCATATTTTCAGGCCATGTTAGTGATGATGTCGTCATTCGTTACTGTACACAAATGCAGCCAGAGTCGCCAAAAGCGTTAATGGACTCGCTATGGTTAGGGCTGCCAGGTAAGAACAACCCACTCAATATACCCATGCTCGCATTGGCTGCCGATGACGATAGTTTCTTCAGACCCAGCCATATTAAAGAAACGGCCGAAGCCTTTAACGCCGATTATATTAAGATAGAGAATACAAGCCACGTCATGATGTTAGATTCAGAATGGCACAATACTGCCTCTACCATTCAAAACTGGTTAGCCGAACTCAGCTAACCAGCTACATCTACCCTAAGCTGAAGCCACTCGCTTCAGCTTGCTCTTTTCCACAATGACATGCAGCTCTTTTAAAATAACTGACAATTGTTCAATCTGTACGTCATTTTCTGATTGGATCATTGAAACTAAGTTTAAGTAGCGCTCAATTTCCACCGCGTTACATTCTCGCCAAGCACTCACTAATTCTTCTGACGTTAACGCCTCACCCGTTTCAAAAATTGAGGACGATAAGACTCGAATTTCAGCATGTAAATCATTTCTTAACGCTGATCGAGCCAATGACTGCCAGTAATTCTCACGCGAGAGTCGACTGATACACACGTACAACCAATTCAATTCTAGCTCTTCTATCACCGCGAAGAAAACCGGCAGCACATCATCTTTCCCACATTTCACAACACTATGAATCGCAATAATGTCCAAGCTTGTTGATTTAAGCTCAAGACTACTAATATCCAGCGCCAACTGTTCATCGACACCCGCCGATTGGTAAATCGCCGCACGTTTCTGTATTCGCCCCTTAACGGCCACACTTGCATAATTCACAATATCTTTATTTACCGCAGTAACACCCTCAGAAAACTCAGAGACAACCTCATCAATTGAACCTACATGAGAGCGATTACTTTGTAACCAGTACATAGTCCTCTCAATCAGCTTTCTAACTTCCATCAGCATATTTAATTGCACGTCAGGTAACACCTTATTATCTAAACGCTCAATTTCTTGCCAGAGAGATTCTGTATTAAAAATTTCACAAGCCACTTTGTAATGCTTGATAACATCATTAATGCTTGCCCCGACTTCATCTCGCATCCTAAACGCAAACGATGGCCCAAGGCGGTTCACCAAACTATTAATCAGTTGGTTAACAATTATTTCATCAGCTAGTCGATGCTCGCTAATAGCATTAACAAACGTATCGCTTAAATTTGCAGGAAAATAGTCCAACAACTCTTGTTTAAAACCACTGTCACGGATGGAACTTGAGCCTGCAACCAAATCCTTTAGCAATAACTTACTGTACGCAAAAACCACCGATAATTCAGGGCGATAAAGACCAATACCACGAGCCTTACGCTCTTCGATTTCTTTATAACTAGGAAGGAATTCAACATCCCTATCAAGCCGCCCTTCTTGGCAAAGCTGAGTTATCAAACGCGCATGCACATCTAACATAGCAGGCGCTTGTGCTTCTACCATGCTGATAGCTTGTGTTTGCAAGTAATTATTCCGTAAGACTAACTCTCCAACCTTATCGGTCATTTTTGCTAATAAAACATCTCGCTGTTTCGTCGTCATATCACCTTGCTCAACTAACTTGTTCAGCAAAATCTTAATATTAACCTCGTGATCTGAACAATCGACCCCAGCTGCATTATCAATAGCATCCGTATTAATCCGCCCACGTTTGGCATATTCAATACGACCAAGCTGAGTAAAGCCTAAATTACCGCCCTCGCCCATCACTTTACAGCGCAATTCCTCACCATTAATACGTAAGCTGTCATTGGCTCTATCACCCACATCGGCATCTGTTTCTGTTGCTGATTTAACATATGTCCCAATACCACCGTTCCACAATAAATCTACAGGTGCTTTCAACATCGCTCGAATAAGCGCATTAGGTGTTAATCGTTCATCACTCACATCCAGTAATGATTGTATCTCAGGGGTCAGTTTAATTGATTTCTGAGTCCGAGAAAAAACACCTCCACCTTTTGAAATAAGTTTCTTTTCAAAGTCAGCCCAAGTTGAGCGAGGTAAGTTAAATAAACGTTGGCGTTCTTTAAAGCAGGCTGTTGAATTTGGTGTCGGGTCAATGAAAATATGCAGGTGATTAAACGCACCGACCAAACGAATTTTCTCTGATAGCAGCATGCCATTACCAAAAACATCACCCCCCATATCGCCAATCCCCATCACATCAAACTCGGTGGTTTGAGTATCAACACCTATTTCCCTAAAATGACGCTTGACCGATTCCCAAGCACCTTTTGCCGTAATACCCATCTTTTTGTGGTCATAACCGACTGAGCCGCCCGAAGCAAATGCATCACCTAACCAAAAGCCCTGCTCTAAAGCAATGCCGTTCGCAATATCAGAAAAGGTGGCAGTTCCTTTATCGGCAGCAACAACAAGGTAGGGGTCATCCCCATCATAACGAACCACTTTTTGTGGCGGAATGACTTTTTCCGATTTCAGGTTATCGGTTATATCGAGCAATGCATTGATAAAAACGCTATAACACGCAACGACTTCCGTCATCATTTCATCACGAGACAAGCCATCAAGTGAGCCCTTAACAATAAACCCGCCTTTAGCGCCCATGGGAACAATGACTGCATTTTTCGACATTTGAGCTTTCATCAGACCCAAAATCTCTGTTCTATAATCTTCCTTCCGATCTGACCAACGTAAGCCACCACGCGCAACTGAGCCACCTCTTAAGTGCACGCCTTCAACACGCGGTGAATAAACAAATATTTCGAATTTAGGCCTTGGCGAAGGCAATTCGGCAATCGCCTCAGGTGCTAACTTAAAGGCAACGTACGGCACACCGTCTTTATCAACACTATTCTGATAATAACTAGTTCGTACCGTGGATAAAATTAAATTCAAATAACGCCGCAAAATTCTATCTTCATCAAGCGATACCACCTTATCTATCTCTGCAAGAATCACCGTTTCCTGTTGTTCCAATTTCTTCGGTTTAGCTGGAATACTGGGGTCAAACTTCAACTCAAATAAGCGTATTAAAAGGGCGGCAATGCCTGCATTGTTAGCCAAGGTTGTTTCAATATAAGATTGGCTAAAGGTAATACCTGCCTGACGCAAATAAAGATAGTACGCACGTAATAACGTAATTTTTTTCCAATCAAGATTGGCCTTAATCACCAGTTGGTTAAAACCATCGTTCTCAACATGCCCGACCCAAACTTGCTCAAAAACAGTTTGGAATTTTTGCTTAATTTGATCAACGTTCGGTAAATCATCTTTGTACTGCAAACCAAAATCATGCACCCAATAACTTTGCTCTGAACAGCTATCAAATATTTCAAAGGGTCGCTCATCAAACACAGTAACCCCCATATTTTCTAAAACAGGTAATGTTTGCGATAAAGGTGCTGGCTCTCCTTTATGAATCAATTTAAATTGCAAACCCTCTCCGTGTGACTCTAACGGTTGATACAAAGACATTTGAATGTTTTGCGTTGCACTTTTATGCAAAATTTCTGCCTTTCCAATATCGGATACTGCAAACCTAACCGGATAGCTATCTTGATAGGCCGACGTAAAGCCATCGCCATAACGGTTATAAACCTCTGTTCCCACCGCTTCACCCAACTGAAGAACCAAAGCGGCTAATAAGTCATCCTTCCAATCCCTCAGAATTTCAACAATCTCTCGCTCCATATCACTGGCACTAAATTCTCCCGTCCAATCACTCGCGGTATGCACAGTAAAATGAATTCGAGCAAACATGGAGTCACTAAACTCAACATTAAACTCAATCTCATCCGTCGCCAGCTTCTTATAAAGAACGCGCTCCATTTTCTTTCTAACACCGGTGTTATAGCGATCTCTAGGGACATAAACTAGAATTGAAACAAATTGCCCGTATGTGTCACAGCGGGCAAATAAGCGAATGCGCTGACGTTCTCTTAACTGCAAAACCCCCAGCGCTAACGCTAGCAAGGCCTCGTCACTCGAATGGAATAACTCATCACGAGGTAAGTCACTCAGAACATTCATTAATGACTTACCGTTATGGCTGCTACCTTTAAATGCCGAATTAGCCAAAACTTTTTGTACTTTTTTACGTATCAGCGGTAAATCACTTACCTGCTGATGATATGCCGATGAGGTGTATAAACCTAAAAATCGATACTCACCAATCACCTGCCCTTTCGCATCAAACTTCTTCACCCCGATATAATCCATATAAGCAGGACGGTGAATAATCGACTTGGTTGTTGCCTTAGTAACAATCAATGGGCAAGGTTCGCTCATAAAGCCACAAACATCCTGCGACATAGGTATCACATCAATGTCTGGGATAACCGCTAATTCATCTCGTAACACCCCAAAACCAGAATTTTTAACAATTCTAAAACCACCGGGCACATCACCCTTCTTTTTAATTAGCTCATATTCTCTGCACCCGAGAAAAAGAAAATTATCTTTACAAAGCCACTCCAAAAAAGCTTTGGTTTCTGTTGCGTCGCCCCCTTTCTCTTTCGATGGGTTAGCTTTCAACGCATCTTTTGCAGCACTTAGCTTCTCACTACAATACTGCCAGTCTTCGGTGACGGCTGTGTTATGAGCAATCACTTTCAGCATTTGCTCACTTAAGCGCTCCAAGCCCCCACTATCAGTAGGTTGCAAGTCAACTTCTAAACGAATCATCGCTTCAGAAACTAAATCGGTCTTTTTACCCGCTGCATGAAACGTCCCTTTACTGTCTCTATAAACGTCAATAACGGGGTGTACAACTAGGTGACAGGTCAGGCCACTTTCGTTCAAATTCATCGTTAATGAATTAATTAAAAAAGGGCGGTCAATCGTTACAATTTCAATAACACTATAAGCTGACTGCCAGCCATGCACTTCAAAATCAGGATTATAGACATTAATTTTTGTTTCAGCGCTAGACCTGTATTGAGCCAAATTCCAATGTGCGATAGCCGCACCATAAAGGTCATCTAGCTCGCGCTCTTGTAAATCCTCATAAGCCACATCTTGGTAATATTCCCCAATAAACTTGTTAATGCAGGGAGCTTCCTTTTTATCAAAACGGCTATTAACAATTTTCTTCAGTTGGCTGAAAATATGTTGTTTTTCCTTTAACTCAACGACCATTCCTAATCCTCTTAAATTGAACCTTTGTTTAAGAAGTATAGGAGAGTTTTTATTTATTGGTGGTAAGTCCCTTTATTTAAAGGGAGGGACAACTCACATCTGCCAGAGTTCACTATCCAGCGGCCCTAGCCAAGCATAACGCTCCAAATCAATTCTGCCTGATAGAATAGCCACGCCTTCGCTTTGTAGCCTACCTTTTTGCAAACTAGCTCGTTCGCTCCCCGCAGGAAAGGATATTTTCCCTTTAGCATTAACGACCCGATGCCAAGGCAAAAATAAGTGATCGGGCGCTTCACGTAAGGCACGGCCAACCATTCGAGCGTGTCGAGGGTAACCAGCAAAATATGCCACACGTCCATAACTTGCCACACGGCCTGATGGTATTTTTTTAACTATATCCCAAATAGCTTGCTGAGCCTCACCAACAGACACCGCTAAGATGATTGTTGACTGACGAAATCATCTAAACACTGCTTATCAGGAGTATTTAACTCAATAAACTCTAGGTTAAGACCATACGAGTCTTCCGCTAAACGATGAACATTACACACCTTACAAGCCGCGCATATTGATTGACTAGAGTCACCCAAACGAAACTCAACCATCAAACTCGCAGCTTGATTTAAGTTAAAATGATGACCTCCAGGCACAATACAGCCTGCCGTCGGTCGATCACAAATAATTCCAATGCCAGCCACTGAAATATTATTAGTTTCCGCCACAAGCTGCAGCCCGGTTGATGTTTTCAAGTGAATCACCTGTCGGTAATCCACTCTAATATGATGTCGCTGATTAATATCCATAGGCTTTATTTTATAACAAAAACAAGTATTCATTCATAAGCATTTCACCTCCACCCCCAGCAATAAACTCACAAAATAGCATTATAAAAAACGCTTTTCACTTGCTCGTAGTGCAAGGCAAGGCTACCATTATTAAAATCAGTTATTAAACCAAGCTTGCTTTGAAAACATCTGTCATATTTAGCGCTCTTCTCTGCCTACTCATTAGCATCACAGCGTCTGCCAACGAGCCCTTACGGTTAGCCACCACAACCAGTACCGAAAACTCTGGCTTATTAGCAAAACTGCTTCCGAAATTTACCCAGCAAACGGGTATCTCCATTGATGTTATTGCTGTGGGAACGGGAAAGGCTCTACAAATTGCTAGAAGTGGTGATGCCGATGTGGTCATCGTGCACTCTAGACAAGCAGAAAACATTTTTGTTGCCGAGGGCTTTGGCGTTAATCGCCGCGATGTGATGGAAAATGATTTTGTACTCGTAGGCCCTGCTAATGACCCAGCTGCTATCAATGGTAAAAATAGTACACTTAAAGCTTTCTCAAAAATCGCTCGTACACACTCAATTTTCATCTCTCGTGGCGATCACTCAGGCACTCACAAAAAAGAACACTCACTTTGGCAGCATGCCGGTATCAATACGCTGGGACACTGGCATAAGTCCATCGGCCAAGGTATGGGCAAAGCACTACTGATGGCGAACGAACTAAACGCCTACACGCTAACAGACCGAGGAACATGGCTAGCCTATAAAGACAAATTATCATTAAAGATTCTAAATGAAGGTGGCATCTTACTTAAAAACCCTTACGGTATTATTGCTGTTAACCCGGCCCTGCACAAAGATATTCAATACCTAAAGGCAATGCGTTTGATTGCTTGGCTCACCTCGCCAGCAGGGCAACAAGAAATTGACCAGTTCAATAAAAATGGTCAACAGCTCTTTTACCCAACCGCTATTAAAGACGTCATTTCGAGTGAATGAAATAAACCAAGCCAGCGTGGCAGCTTTTCAATTGTTGATCAGCGGCAACAGTGAAATTTGGCATATTATATCGCTGTCTTTTGGCGTCTCATTAACGGCTATTCTTATTGCCACACCCATTGCACTGATCGTCTCTTTTTTCTTAGCCTTTTTCCAATTCCCATTAAGGCGCGCACTTATTTCCTTGTTCAACACCTTTATGTCTGTCCCTGCTGTCATTATTGGATTAACACTTTACCTTTTATTATCCCGCAGTGGCCCACTCGGAAACCTCGGTTTATTATTTACCAGCAAGGCGATGGTTATTGGCCAAATATTACTCTGCTTTCCACTTTTAGTGGCTATGGCTCACTCGTCTTTTCAAGCGGCTGACCGACGCGCATGGGAAACCGCCATCACCTTAGGGGCAAAACCTTGGCGTGCATTTTTCACCCTTATGTACGAACTTCGATTTGGGCTTATCGCGGCAGTTGTTGCTGGCTTTGGGCGAATAATTGCTGAAATAGGCTGCTCGATGATGGTGGGCGGCAATATTTTAAATGCGACCCGAAATATCCCCACAGCAATTGCTCTAGAAACCAGTAAGGGAGAATTCGCACAAGGTATCGCTTTAGGTATGGTTCTACTTATACTTTCTTTAGGACTTAATGCAGGTGTCTCCATCTTCCAAGGTCGTGGAGAACTACAAGCATGAGCCGTTTAATTGAGTACCACGATGTGCGTATTTCATTAGCCAAAAAACAGATATTAAACATTGATAAGCTGACGGTTGATTCACAGCAATGCACCTTATTAACGGGGCGTAATGGTTCAGGAAAAACGACCTTACTAAAAATAATAAGTGGCCTACTTAAGCCTAGCCATGCTTGTGTTCACTACCAAGGCTTACAAATGAGCTGGCCTCAAGCCAAGACTTATATCCAACGCGACACCATATATCTTCACCAACAACCCTATTTGTTCGACGCGAGTGTTGCCGACAATATTGCCTACGGCTTATACAGAAGCGGAGAAAGCAAGGCCTGTGCCCATAAAAAAGTTGCTCAGGCGCTTGATTGGGCTGACCTCACCCACCTCGCGCACCGTTCAGCAAAACAGTTATCCGGCGGTGAAAAACAACGTGTTGCATTGACCCGCGCTCGTATTTTATCTCCCCGCTTATTACTGCTTGATGAACCTACTGCCAGTATGGATAGCGATGCAAAATTACAAACCAGCGCCTTATTGCAACGATTAAAATCTGAAGGCATCAGCATTATTATTAGTAGCCATGAAGCCCATACAGTAAATAAAATTGCTGACCGACATTTACTTATTGAAGACGGGCAAATTCAATTACTCAGCCAAGCATCACTTAGCGACAAGGTGACCCAATTAAATACTGCTAGGAACACGCCATAATATGAAAACAATAACAACAGATAGCTGCTGCTCCGATGAAAACGAACAAGGCACACTCAGCGCACAACAAGCTCTAGTAAATATGCTCGGCGCAATCGATGAAGTAACCGCCTGCGAGCAAATACAACTGGTTGATGCTGTTGACCGCATACTCGCTGAACCGATTACCTCCCCCATTAACGTACCTGCTCACCGTAATTCTGCCGTTGATGGTTACGCCATTATGCAAGCTGACTTAGCAGAAGAAAATGAGCTATCAAGCCTTAAGGTTATTGCACAAGTTGTTGCTGGGCATCCTTATAAAGGAGTCATCAACAAAGGGGAAGCGATTCAAATTATGACAGGCGCTCAAATGCCTGAGCTAGCCGATACGGTTATTATGCAAGAGCATATAGAACGTGATGACGACACCATTCGCTTCGATTCTCGCCACAGTACAGGGCAAAATGTTCGTCAAGCAGGGGAAGACATTCAACAAGGGCAGGCGGTATTGTCAGCCGGTATAAAACTAACGCCTCCACAAATTGGTTTAATTGCCTCACTGGGGCAATTTGAAGTTCGTGTAAAAGCGCGCTTATCGGCTGCTGTATTTTCAACCGGCGATGAAATCCTTAATATTGGCGAAGCCGCACGTGAAGGCTGCATTTACGACAGTAATCGTTACAGCCTAATAGCGGCATTAACAAAGCTTGGCTGTAAAGTTTTGGACATGGGCGTTATTCCTGATGACCCTAAAAAACTGAAGGAAGCCTTTCAGTTAGCCAGCCTAAGTGCTGATGTTATTTTTACATCCGGTGGAGTATCCGTCGGTGAAGCTGATTATACAAAACAAATCCTAAAAGAAACAGGCGATATAAACTTCTGGAAAGTTGCTATAAAACCTGGTCGTCCCATCGCCTTTGGTAGTCTTAACGGCAGCACCTTTTTTGGCCTACCCGGTAACCCTGTAGCAGTGATGGTCACGTTTTATCAATTTGCATTGCCCTGCCTACAAAAGCTGATGGGGCTTCGCGAGCCACTGATAAGCCCCACGATTGAAGTCAAATGTCATCATGCTATCCGTAAAATAGCAGGGCGCTCTGAATATCAACGCGGCATACTCTCCCTGCAAACCGATGGCACATGGTTAGTGAGTACAACGGGGCAACAAGGATCAGGAATTTTGCGTTCAATGAGTGAAGCCAATGCATTCATTATTCTTCCACACGAACGCAGCACCGTTGAAGCAGGCGAGTACGTGACAGTACAGCCCTTTGCAGGCTTATTTTAAATCCCGCCTGTTTAATCTCACACGGTGGTCTATAGTTACGAGATGGATGTAATCAAACAATCAGCTCTCCCAAGCGAAGAACAACATGAACTCAACGTATATCGGTCTGCCTTGGCAGCATCCAATGGTTTTGTATTTACCTGGGACTTAAACTCTGACACTATCCATACTTTCACGAATAACGATACACTTGAAAACGCCTTAGATTTAAAAAATAAGTCAACCTCTAAAAGATGGCTAGACCAAGTTCACCCTGATGATATCAAACAAATAACAGAAAGAAATAAGCAGCTTTTTCAAAACAAACAAGCACAAGCCCAACTAAGCTACCGTCTACGCGGGAAAGATGGCCAGTGGGTTTGGCTTAGCACGTACAGTAATATTTACTCATACAACGCCAATGGCTCACCAAGTATCATTCTTGGTAGTGGCAATATTATGTCCACTGCCAAACGTGAGTTAGAAGCTCTCAAACAAAAAGACCAACGTACTAAAAATGCCTTTAAAGGCACCTTAGATACCGTTTGGGACTGGGATTTACGCAGCGGTCACATTGATATATCCGAGAGCTGGATGCAACAGCTAAATTTAGATCAGTCCGATGAAGAGCTTACTCGTGAACTATGGGAAAAAACTTTACACCCTAACGATATAGGTCATACAAGAGAAGCTCTTGCGGGAGTACTTCAAAACAAAAGCGACAGCCTGACTCTTGAACACCGAATCCGCCTTAAAGATGGCAAGTACCATTGGACACTAATCCACGGGCACGTTTCAGAGCGCGACGAAAATAATAAGGTTTCTCATATCACCGGTGTTCTCATTAATATTGACACCCTTAAGCAACAAGAAATCATTCTTAAGGAGCAGCAACAAACCATCAGTCTTGCTATGTTTAGTACCGGCAGCAGCTTAATTGAATTTGATTTTGAGCAACAAACTTTCAAGCTCAGCAAATATACATTAGAGACTGGGGAAATAACGCTAACAACACAGGAAAGTTCATTAACTAATGCTATCGATAACATCCACCCAGATGATCATTCAACGTTCCAGCAGTTTATACACAATACAACATGCAACAACAGCACCGAGGTTAATGACACTAAGTGGCGATCAAAACTTGAAGGAGGGCAATATCGCTGGTACCAATTACGTGCTCACGTTACTGAAACAGCTAGTAATGGCCACGCCATAAAAGCTATTGGTATCCGCCAAGATATACATCTTGGCTACCAAGCTGAATATCAACATCACTTAGATTATGAACGAGAGTCGGTGGCTTATAGAAACTCTCTTCACTCTGTTTGGGAGTTTCACCCTAAAACAAACTATGTGTTTTTTAGCAAACACCTGATCAAAAAACTAGTGCCTATCGGAATCAACCACCCATGGAATAACTCATTTGATTATTGTTCGCGCTGCATTCATCCAGACGATATTGGTCAAGTCATCGCTCAACTCTCAGAACAAACCACCTACCCAAAACAACTTATCGATATCACTTACCGCTTTCACATATCATCGGGGGAGTGGATTTGGGTTCGAGCCGAAGGCAAAGTCACCGAACGAGACGAACAACAGCAAGCCACCAAAATTATTGGAACACTAATCGATATTACCGATTTAAAACGAACTGAAAATGAACTTGAAAAAGAAAAGGAACTGGCACAAACAACCTTAGAATCGATTAATGATGCCGTTATCACAACGGATGAACACGGGCTTGTCACCACTCTAAACCACAAAGCAGAACAGTTATTACGGGTAACGCAAGAAAACTCCGTCGGTACTTTACTATCGGATATTTGCAGCATCAATGAAGAAGGCTCAACATCCAATGATTACAGCCCTGTACAGCTTTGTTTACAATCTGACCTAGCCCTTAACCTCACTAAACTACAATTAACCAATCAGTCGAAGCAAACTTTTTATATTGAATGCTCCGTATCCCCCTTGCACGCGCAAGAGAAACAGGTCATTGGTAGCGTGTTAGTTATTCGAGATGTGAGCGAATCAAGAAAAATAACTCATGAAATTGAACACCGCGCCCAACACGATGCATTAACGGGGATTTTCAACCGACATGCTTTTGAGGCTGCACTTGAAGAAAATACACAAGCCGATGATTACATCCATAGTCTTTGTTATATCGACCTAGATCAATTTAAGATTGTTAACGACACCTGTGGCCATGTAGCCGGTGATGAGCTTTTACGCCAATTGAGTAAAGAACTATCAGGAAGGATACGTCAATCAGATGTTTTTGCCCGTTTAGGCGGAGATGAATTTGGGGTTCTAATGCTTAATTGCCCAACTGAGCGCGCAGCCCATATTGCCGATAACCTAAAACAAACTGTTTCTGAATATACCTTTCACTGGGAAGATAAAACTTTTAAGTTAGGTGCATCCATTGGTGTGGCTGCTATTACCCCCAGCATATCAAGTACCTTAGCTTTACAGCATGCCGACACCGCTTGTTTTGCTGCTAAAGATCAAGGGCGAAACAAGGTTCATGTCTTTAGCTTTGACGATACAGGCTTAATCGCAACTCAAGGCCATATGAGCTGGATTCCTCGGTTACACCTTGCGTTGAAAGAAAATCATTTTGAGCTATACGCCCAGGCCATTACTAACTTACAAACACAGGCCTCATCTCACTTACACGTTGAAATATTAATTCGTCTCAATGAAAACGGGAAAATCATTCCACCCGGTGCTTTCTTACCAGCCGCTGAGCGATATAACTTATCGGCACAAATAGACCGCTGGGTTGTTGAAAACACCTTGCACACCTTACGTGATCACCAACAACACATAAAATCTAACGATGTCTTTAACATCAACCTCTCTGCCGCCAGTTTATCCGATCAAAGTTTTTTACTTTTTGTTAAAAATTCCTTATCAAACAGCATAATATCTCCATCACAAGTTTGCTTTGAAATTACCGAAACAGCTGCTGTAACAAATTTAACTGCGGCTCATGAGCTTATCTTGGAGTTAAAAAAGATGGGCTGCCAATTTGCCCTCGATGATTTTGGCAGCGGCTTGTCTTCCTTTGGCTACCTAAAAAACTTTCCCGTTGATTACCTAAAAATTGATGGCGCTTTTGTCAAAGACCTTATCGATGATCCCATTGATGCCGCAATGGTTAAATCCATTAATGAAATTGGGCAAATCATGGGTAAGAAAACGGTTGCTGAATTTGTTGAAAACCAAGCCATTGCCGACAAGCTAACTGAAATGGGCGTTGATTATGCTCAAGGTTACCACTTTAGCGTCCCCGGGCCTTTAGGCGAACTGTTACTCAAAAGCTAACAAGCGGCCTTTTCATATCACTCAGTTGCGGCTTAATATCAGCTGGCTTGGATGCAAAATTCTCATTGACCACTCATCCCCCCTCTTTCTCACCCAAGCGCGTACTTCAATATCTTGGCCTAGCATTTCATCAAGCTGAGGAAAATAAGCGTAATATGACCTAGAGATCCAAATATAACACCGCTTAGCCAAGTACAACTTAGCCCCCTTTTTTGTATATTTTATTTCTTTAACTCTGCCAGAAAAGCGCCCCCAGCCTTTAGCTTGACTCAGAACTTTTAACGTTACTAGCCTAAGCTTGTGACTGGGCAACGACCAAACACCTAACTGCTGCTTTTCTGCATAACGCTGTTCAGCCAACAATAAATGGGCATATTTCAAATTAGGCGGGTGAATACTCAGCATTGCCATCCCCTGCCTGAGCAATTCAGCATTCACATGCAAGCCACCCTCTAAAAACACCTGCGCGAGTGTTCGCCCATACTTATCAGTAAGCTCTTCATCATATTCTAGATAAATGGACTGGTTCTTTGTTAAGTTTTGCAGGTACTTTTTAGCCGGTAGGCCACCAGGCTCCCCGGGCTTTCCATAGCGAGCGACTTCAGGTGAATTAATACCCAATAAGCGAACAACTTCCCCACCTTTTAAAACGAGGGTATCACCATCAATCACCCGACTTAACACCTGAGGTTTAGCCGCAAAAGCTAATTCAATACAAGCCATGCTCAGTAAGCAATAGATTAGGTAACTGACACTAGACGTCGATGATTTCAACATAATTCCATTTTTAGTAGGCCATTAGCCTATAATTTACACCACATAAGTTTTATCACTACGTACTTTCAGTTCTCATCATAACAGGCAGGTTGCTCTTGTACGCACGCATACAAAAAACACTCAATACGCTCATTAGCACACAACAAGCAAACGCACTGTGTAGCGGCCTAAAAGGTCTCGAAAAAGAAAGTTTACGCGTTAACAATCAAGGAAAAATCGCTCAAACAGCTCACCCTAAAGCACTCGGCTCAGCTCTCACTAATCCTTATATAACTACCGATTATTCAGAAGCCTTATTAGAATTCATAACTCCTCCATTTGCGCAGAGCACAGATACTATCGACTTCATGCAGGATCTGCACTCTTTTACGTATCAGCATCTAGACTCGGAACTACTGTGGGGCAGCAGTATGCCTTGTATTGTCGACGGTGAGATGAGCATTCCAATTGCTAACTACGGAGAGTCTAATATTGGACGAATGAAACAGGTCTACCGCGTTGGGTTATGGCACCGCTACGGAAGAAGTATGCAAGCCATTGCGGGCATACACTTCAACTATTCATTGCCTGAAAGTTTCTGGCCTGTTTATCAAGCGATAGAGAAAAACACCGACAACAAGCAAGACTTCATTTCTCAATGCTATATGGATATGAGCCGCAATATACATCGTTACGGGTGGCTCGTACTCTATTTATTTGGCGCCTCCCCCGCTATTTGCAAATCATTCCTCAAAGACCAGACCCATGAGACCCATGAATTTGAATCATTTGATGAAAACACCTTATTCAAACCTTATAGTACTTCATTAAGAATGAGTGACATTGGCTATAAGAATGACGGCCAGTCCGACATTAATATTTCCTATAACACTCTCGAGTCCTATTTATCACGTTTACAAACCGCCACACAAAGTCCATTTAAAGACTACCAAGATATTGAGCTAAAAGACGAACACGGTGAATTTAAGCAACTGAACTGTAATATTCTTCAAATTGAAAATGAGTATTACAGCAATGTTCGCCCTAAACAAATCACATTACCCGGTGAAACACCGAGTGAAGCGCTCAAGAAGCGCGGTGTTCGTTATGTTGAGCTACGCTCTGTTGATATCAACCCCTTCGAACCGGTAGGGATAAGTCAGTCACAACTTCTTTTCTTAGAAGCTTTTATGCTGTTTTGTCTTTTATCTGACAGCCAAACATTATCCAGCACGGAGAAGTCTTCTGTTGATATGAATTTAACCCAAGTTGCTACCGAAGGAAGAAAGCCTGGCTTAGAGTTAAAAAGAAATGGCCTGCGCATACCATTGAAAACATGGGGGCTAGAAATATGTCAGGAAATGACCTTACTCTGCCAATTATTAGATGCCAATGACGCTAACAAGCCTTACAGTAAAGCGCTTTCAGAACAAATAGAAAAGTTTAATAACGTTGAGTTAACCCCATCAGCAAAAGTACTTGCCACCATGAGAAAGAAGCAATGGCCTTTTTTCAAATTTGCCATGTATCAAGCAAATCAACACCACCAGTTTTTTAATCAAAAAACTCTAGATGATGACGTACTCAATACCTTTCGTACTGCCAGTACAACATCACATTTAGACCAGCTCAAGCTAGAAGACGATGATTCATTAAGTTTTGATGATTTTTTACAGCAATATTTCAGCCGAGCCCAGTACCCGAGCTAAACTAACGCACACGATCACTTCTATTCATATCTCTTTTTCGAATGATTAGCGCGTCTATTTTTTGCTAAACTCGCTCTCTATTTAACTTTTTGATGAATTTTATGAACATCCAAACACTGCAGTCTGAAGTCGCGCAACAAGAACCGCGCGAGATTATTAAGGCGATATATGCCAATACTGAAAACATAGCTATTTCATTCAGCGGTGCTGAAGATGTCATTCTAATCGATATGGCCTGCAAGCTAGGTTTAAACCCAACTGTATTTACCTTAGATACTGGCAGGTTACACCCTGAAACATACCAGTTTATCCAAACGGTGATGGATCATTACCAAATTAAAATTGAGGTATTGGCACCTGAACAAAGCGCATTAAATGAACTGACCCTAGAGAAAGGCTTATTTAGCTTTTATACCGATGGCCATAAAGAATGCTGCGGCATCCGCAAAGTAGCTCCACTTCGTCATTATTTGTCTGGGTTATCAGGCTGGGTAACAGGCCAACGAAGAGACCAGAGCAAAGCCACTCGAGATAGTTTAGAGGTTGTTGAACTGGATGAAGCCTTTACCGGTAAAAATGGTGAACTGGTTAAATTCAACCCTTTATGCCACTGGAGTTCAGAGCAAGTATGGAACTATATTAGGGCGCTGGAAATCCCATTTAACCCGCTACATGCTGAAGGTTTCATTAGCATTGGTTGTGAACCATGCACCCGCCCCACGTTACCTCACCAAGACCCTAGAGAAGGGCGATGGTGGTGGGAAGAGGCCAATAACAAAGAGTGCGGTTTGCATTCGAGCTCAATAATCAAGTAATAAGTCACGATTAACACCCTCACTTTTAGGTATATACCTAAAAGTGAGGAAGTTCAATATTTTCATACAAAGAATCGATCGCTGATTGTTCTTTTAAACTCATCGCCTTGTCTATCGATTCTTTACTTAAATGTGGCGCAAATTTATTTATAAATTCATACATATAGCCACGTAAAAATGTATCTTTGCGTATCCCAATTTTAGTGACACTTTCTCCAAATAAATGGCTAGCATCTAAAGCCACCAAGTCATCGTCAATTTTTTCGTCATACGCCATTCTGGCCACAATACCCACACCTAAGCCCAAACGGACATATGTTTTAATAACATCCGCATCAACTGCTGTTAAAGCCACATCGGGGTGTAAATTCTCAGCATTGAATGCATCGTCCAATTTAGAACGCCCTGTAAAACCAAAAACATACGTTATTAATGGATATTTAACTAACTTAGCTAGCGAGACAGACGACTCTTTAGTTAACTCATGTCCTTTGGGTACAAGAATACAACGCCCCCACGAATAGCATGGCAGCATAATTAGGTTATCAAATAACTCAATAGCCTCAGTAGCAATGGCAATATCCACTTTACCTTGCGAGACCATTTCTGATATTTGAACCGGTGTACCTTGCTGAATGTCTAGGCTAACATCAGGCAAGTCATTCATAAATGCTTTAATGACCGGTGGAAGTGCGTAACGAGCCTGTGTATGCGTAGTTGCTATTGAAAGGCGGCCCTTACTTTCATCATGAAACTCTTTGGCAATATTCTTAATATTTTCTGCCTGCATCAGCATTTCACCAGCAATAGCAATAATTTTCTTTCCGGCCGGCGTCATATCCGTTAAATGCTTACCATTACGTATAAAGATAGGAATGCCTAATTCATCTTCTAAAATACGAATTTGTTTACTTATTCCAGGCTGAGAGGTATAAATAGACTCTGCCGTTGCAGAGACATTTAAGTTGTTTTTAGAGACTTCCCAGATATAGCGTAATTGCTGTAGCTTCATAATTCATTATCTTTTAAAGTTATAAATATAGAAATATATATTCCTTTTTATTATAAGGGAAATGTATTATATTTCAAGCTACTCATATCTAACTGGTTTAATTTTGGACTTTTTCTATATTTTAGCGGGCGCATCCGTCGGTTTTATTATTGGCCTAACTGGTGTCGGTGGCGGCTCGTTAATGACACCTTTATTAGTACTCGGCTTTAATATCCAACCCGCTATCGCTGTTGGTACCGACTTACTCTATGCCGCTATCACAAAATCTAGCGGTGTATGGACTCACCAAAAACTTAAAAACATCAATTGGGCTATTGTTAAAAACCTAAGCCTTGGTAGCATACCGGGTTCAATAGGCTGTATCGCGGCCATCCAATACTTAAACTTAAGCGGTGAAGTGTTTGAAGACATCATTTCCGTCACGCTTGGATTTATGCTGATCCTTACATCAATCGTTATTATTTTTAAAGAGGACATCAATAAGTACTTTAAAAGAAGTCCTCAATCATCAGACCCTAGCCCAATCATCATTATAAGCCTTGGAGTTATCCTTGGCGTATTAGTAACACTATCCTCTGTGGGTGCTGGAGCCATTGGCAGCGCAATACTTTTGATCCTATACCCTAGCTTAAAAACACGCACTATAATTGGTACAGACATCGCGCACGCAGTTCCTTTAACAGCTATTGCTGGCTTAGGCCACTTCCAATTGGGGCATATTGATTTCACCCTTTTATTGAGCCTATTAATCGGCTCAATACCCGCCATATATTTTGGAACAATGATGGGACAAAACTTACCAGAAAAAACATTAAAATATATAGTTGCCAGCATTTTATTGCTAATTGGCCTTAAATTCACTATTTAGTATCCGTTATCATCAAAATTGACCGCATCTAAAGTCATAATGCTGACGGTATATTACTCATGATTAAAACAATCCATCAAACGATTTATATATAATACTTTCAACAACAGACTTAAGCCTTCTCTAAGTAGAAAATAAACTGTTTATAATATTCACAAGATAATACAAAAAGGAACACAAAATGACTTTCGTAGTAACTGAAGCCTGCATTAAATGTAAATACACCGATTGCGTAGACGTTTGTCCCGTCGATTGTTTTCATGAAGGACCCAACTTCTTAGTTATTGACCCTGATGAATGTATTGATTGCACATTATGCGAACCAGAGTGCCCTGTAGAAGCTATTTATTCAGAAGATGAGCTACCAGAAGGGCAAGAAGCATTTACAGCCATTAACGCTGAACTCACGGCTCTTTGGCCTGTCATTACCGACGTGAAAGATGCCCCAGAAGATGCTGATGATTGGGCGGGTAAAACAGATAAAATAGACTTACTTGAAAAATAAGTCTATTTTCAACAAGCATAAAAAAAGCCGGGTTAACCCGGCTTTTTTTATGCTTGTGAAACTTAAGCTTCAGAAGTATCTTCTGGGCTAGCAACCTCACGGTCAACCAACTCAACATACGCCATTGGCGCAGCATCACCGGTTCTGAATCCACACTTAAGGATTCTTAAGTAACCACCAGGACGCTCTTTATAACGAGGCGCAATAGTATTAAACAACTTAGTTACACTATCTCTATCTCTAAGACGAGAAAATATTAATCTTCTTTTAGAAACAGAATCTGTTTTTGACGCAGTGATAATTGGTTCAATAAAACGACGAAGTTCTTTAGCTTTAGGAAGCGTAGTACGAATAACTTCGTGATCAATTAATGAGTTAGCCATGTTCTTAAACATTGCTTTACGGTGGCTGCTATTACGATTAAGCTGCCTTCCTGATTTACGGTGACGCATAGTTAATTCCTTAAATTAAATTGAAGCAACTGCCCGGTCACTAGTAATTAAACTAGAAGGCGGCCAGTTTTCAAGACGAATACCTAAAGACATACCTTTTGAAGCTAATACATCTTTGATTTCAGTGAGTGATTTCTTACCTAAATTTGGTGCTTTAAGCAATTCAACTTCTGTACGTTGAATCAAGTCACCGATATAAAATATTTGCTCAGCTTTCAAGCAATTAGCAGAACGCACAGTTAACTCCAAGTCATCTACTGGACGTAGAAGAATAGGATCAAACTCAGGTTCTTTAGGTAATTCAGGCTCATCAACAATGTCTTTTAAGTCAACAAAGACAGCGATATGATGATGCAGAATAGTAGCTGCTGCTCTAATCGTTTCTTCTGGATCAGTTGTACCATTAGTTTCTAATTCGATAACTAATTTATCAAGATTTGTTCTTTGCTCAACCCGTGCAGTATCAACGTTATACGAGATACGCTTAATAGGGCTGAAAGAAGCATCTAACAACAGTGTACCAATTGGAAGATCCTCATCGTCTTGTTTTCGAGAAGCTGCAGTCTGATAGCCAGAACCTCGCTCAACTTTAATCGACATAGATAGGCTGCCATTAGCAGTCAAATTAGCAATAACAAGCTCAGGATTAACAATTTCAACATCATGATCAACTTTAATATCAGCAGCCGTTACTTCACCAGCACCTGTTTTATCAATCGTTAAAATAGCTTCATCTTTCGCATTGAGGATAACAGCAAGGTTTTTTAAGTTCAGCATGATGTTAATAACATCTTCTTGAACACCATCAATTGTAGAGTATTCATGAAGAACACCCTCAATTTTAATCTCGGTAACCGCACAACCTGAAATGGAAGATAATAGAACTCTTCTTAAAGCATTACCAAGAGTGTGGCCATATCCGCGCTCCATAGGCTCAATAGTCACCTTTGAAAAAGTAGGCGTTATAGATTGAACCCCAGTAACTTTAGGCTGTAGAAAACCTGAAAGTAAATTTTGCATTATATTTCCTCTTTAGATTACTTAGAGTAAAGTTCAACCACTAGATGTTCATTAATATCCATATCTAGCTCTCCACGATCAGGCGCTACTTTATAAACACCACTCATATCGTTTGAATTGACATCAATCCACTCTGGGAAACCACACATTTCAGCAACAGATAAGGCTTCTTTAATTCTTTGTTGTTTCTTGCTTTTTTCACGAACAGCAACAACATCACCCGCAGATACTTGGAATGATGGAATGTTAGTAATAATACCGTTAACGGTAATTGATTTATGACTAACAAGCTGTCTAGCTTCAGCTCTTGTACAAGCATAGCCCATACGGTAAACAACGTTATCAAGACGGCCTTCTAAAAGAACTAGGAGGTTTTCACCTGTAGCTCCTTTCTTAGACGCAGCTTTCTTATAATAATTTTTAAACTGTTTTTCTAAGACGCCATAAATTCTACGAACTTTTTGCTTCTCTCTTAATTGTAAAGCATAGTCAGATAGACGTGTACGTCTAGCACCATGTTGCCCTGGTGGCTGGTCAAGTTTACACTTTCCTTCCAGGGAGCGTCCTCTACTTTTCAGAAAGAGATCTGTCCCTTCCCGACGACTTAGTTTACATTTTGGACCGGTATATTTAGCCATTTTATTATCCTTTTATACGCGTCGTTTTTTAGGTGGTCGACAACCATTGTGTGGAATAGGTGTTACATCTTCAATGAAGGTAACGTTGAAACCAATGTTGTTAAGTGCTCGCACAGCTGACTCACGACCAGGACCTGGACCCTTTATCTTAACTTCAAGGTTTTTCATGCCGAAGCTTTTAGCAACTTCGCCAGCACGTTCTGCCGCAACCTGAGCTGCAAAAGGTGTGCTTTTTCGAGAACCTCTAAATCCGGAACCACCAGCAGTTGCCCAAGAAAGTGCATTGCCTTTACGGTCGGTGATAGTGATAATCGTATTGTTAAAAGTAGCGTGTACATGAACGATTCCATCTACAACATTCTTTTTAACTTTCTTTTTACTACGACTTGGTTTAGCCATACTACAAGTATCCTTTAATTAAATCTTATTTTCTGATTGGTTTGCGAGGACCTTTACGAGTCCGAGCATTTGTTTTAGTACGTTGACCACGCACAGGTAAACTTCTACGATGGCGAATACCACGAAAGCAACCTAAATCTAATAAACGCTTAATGTTCATAGATACTTCACGACGTAAATCACCTTCAATTAGGTATTTACCAACTTCAGTTCGAACAAGTTCTAACTGCTCTTCGCTTAGTTCTCTAAGTTTAGTTGTTGCGTCAATTCCACTTGCTTCACAAATAGCTTTTGATCGTGTTAGACCAATACCATAAATTGAAGTTAGTGAAATAACAATGTGCTTATTATCAGGTACATTAATACCAGCAATACGTGCCATTAAGTCTCTCCGTTATTTTAGCCAGTAGAAAACCGGCAATTTTAATCTTTATTTAAAAATACTACAAGCTAAATATTAGCCTTGACGTTGTTTATGACGGCCATCCTTACAAACAATACGGACTACACGCTTACGCTTAACAACTTTACAATTACGACAAATTTTCTTTACTGATGCTCGAACTTTCATATATATACTCCAACTAATACCTTAAAATTACGATTTTTTAAGGTTCGCTTTTTTCATTAAACCTTCATATTGCTGTGACATTAGATGAGATTGCATTTGAGCAATAAAATCCATCACAACAACGACAATAATCAATAACGATGTACCACCAAAATAAAATGGCACATTCCAATAAACAATAAGAAACTCCGGCAATAAACAAACCAAGGTAATATACATAGCACCAATTAAAGTAAGCTTTGTAATAACACCATCAATATATTTAGTCGTTTGCTCTCCGGGTCTAATTCCAGGTATAAAGGCACCTGATTTCTTCAAGTTATCAGACGTATCTCTAGAGTTAAAAACCAATGCGGTATAAAAGAAGCAAAAGAAAATAATCGCTGCCGCATATAAAAGGACATAAATAGGCTGCCCAGGGGACAACAGGCTAGATACATCTTGCAACCAACCCATCCCTTCACTATTACCAAACCAACCAGCAATCGTTGATGGAAACAAAATAATACTTGATGCAAAAATAGGAGGAATCACACCCGCCATATTCAGCTTCAATGGAAGGAAGCTTGACTGCCCTGCCATCATTTTATTACCTTGCTGCCTCTTAGCATAGTTAATTTTTATTCTACGCTGCGCTCGCTCTACAAAGATAACAAAAGCAGTGACGGCAATTGCAACTACAAAAAGCATAATCACCATGAAAGCATTCATTTCACCGGTTCTAACAAGCTCAAGAGTCCCGCCAATAGCAGAAGGTAGTCCAGCAACAATACCGCCAAAGATAATAATAGAAATACCGTTACCAATACCTCTTTCTGTTACTTGCTCACCCAACCACATAAGAAACAAAGTACCACTAACCAGTGTTACAACCGCGGTAAACATAAAAGCCATACCTGGGTTAAATACAACAGGTAACCCACCAGCACTCTGCCCTTGAATTGCTGTCGCTACACCAATCGCTTGGAAGGTAGCTAAAACAACCGTGAAGTATCGAGTATATTGAGTAATCTTTCGTTTACCCGACTCGCCTTCCTTCTTCAGCTGCTCAAACTTAGGTACAACAGATGTCATCAATTGGATAATAATTGATGCAGAAATATAAGGCATAATGCCAAGAGCAAAAATACTTAGCCTTTTCAGTGCACCACCAGAGAACATATTAAACATATCTAATATGGTTCCAGCTTGCTGCTCAAACATCATTGCCAGTGCTTTAGGGTCAATCCCAGGAACAGGAACATGCGCACCAATCCTAAAAACAAACAACGCACCTAAAACAAAAAGCAATCTACTTCTTAACTCTGGTAAATTACTCATTCCGCCTTTATTTCCAGCCGCAGAAGCCCCTAACGACGCCATCGTTTAAGCTACGCTTCCGCCAGCAGCTTCAATAGCTTTTACCGCACCAGGCGTAGCCAGAACACCTTCTAACTTAACCGCTACAGTAATCTCACCAGACAGTATAACTTTAACTCTCTTAGTAAACGCAGGAATAATATTAGCCAAAACAAGTGTTTCTAACGTAATAACATCACCTGGCAATCCAACAAGTTCGTTCAATCTTACTTCAGCAGATAATCTCTTCTTCGCCGAGTTAAAACCAACTTTAGGCAATCTACGTTGAATAGGCATCTGCCCACCCTCAAAACCAACCTTACTATAGCCACCTGAGCGTGACTTTTGACCTTTATGACCTCGTCCACATGTCTTACCTAGACCAGAGCCAATACCGCGACCTACTCTTTTAGCAGCTTTGGTGCTACCTGGAGCAGGTTTAATTGTATTTAATAACATTCTTAAACCTCTTCTACTTGAAGCATATAATTGATCTTATTGATCATCCCTCTATTCTCAGGGGTATCAATTACTTCAACTGTTTGATGCATTTTTCGTAAACCTAACCCTGCAACACATGCTTTATGTGATGCTAAACGGCCATTTTTACTACGAATCATTGTTACTTTTACTTTTTTATCGCTCATAATAATTATCCAACAATATCTGCTACAGATTTGCCACGCTTCATTGCTACTTCTTCAGCATTAGTCATATTTGACAAGCCTTTAATAGTTGCACGAACAACATTGGCAGGGTTATTACTTCCTACACATTTAGCAAGAACGTCATGTACACCAACAACATCAAACACAGCACGCATAGCACCACCAGCGATGATACCGGTACCTTCAGAAGCAGGCTTCATGAACACTTCAGCAGCGCCATAGTTCGACACAATAGGGTACTGTAAAGTATGACCGTCAAGGTTAACTGTCACCATGTTTTTACGTGCTTGCTCCATCGCTTTTTGAATCGCCACAGGTACTTCACGAGCTTTACTGATGCCAAATCCTACACGACCTTTACCATCACCAACAACGGCAAGTGCTGAGAATCTAAATTGACGACCACCTTTAACTACTTTAGAAATCCTTCTAACAGTAATTAACTTTTCTTGTAAATCGTCTTGATTGTTTTTATTAGGTATTGATGCCATAACTGCCTCTAAAATTCCAAACCATTTTCACGCGCTGATTCAGCTAATGCTTTAACTCGCCCATGATATTTATAACCTGAACGATCAAAAGCAACTTTAGTTACTCCGGCTTTAACAGCACGTTCAGCAATTAGTTTACCAACAACGCTTGCAGCTTCTGCATTTCCTGAGTTTTTAAAAGAATCTTTTATTTCACTGATCAGGGTAGATGCAGATGCTAAGATTTTTGAACCATCAGCTGTTGTAACTTGCGCATAGATATGACGAGGTGAGCGATGAACGCTCAAACGGTCTTTACCACTATCTTTTATACGGCTTCTTGTTTTAGTTGCTCTACGCAACCTTGAACTTTTCTTATCCATTATTTCGCCTATTTCTTCTTAGCTTCTTTCATAACGACGTGCTCACCTAAATAACGAATACCTTTACCTTTGTATGGTTCAGGAGAACGATATGCACGGATATTTGCAGCAACTTGACCAACTAATTGCTTATCACTGCCTTTAACTGTAATTTCTGTTTGACTAGGAGCTTCAATTGTAATCCCTTCTGGAATTGGGAATTCAACAGGGTGAGAAAAACCTAATGTTAAATTAAGAATCTTTCCCTTCACCTGCGTTCTATAACCAACGCCACGAAGTTCCAATTTTTTCTCGAAACCCGTTGTTACACCAACAACCATGTTATTCACTAGAGCACGCATCGTACCAGACAATGCAACTGATGATTTATCAGAGGTCTTTGACTTAAACGTAACAGTGGATCCGTCAAACTCTATATTAACACAATTGAAAGCATCACACGATAGCTCTGCACTCTTACCTTTTACAGTTATTTTACCTTCAACGTTCTTAAACTCAACGCCTGTCGGTAATACAACTGGACTATTTGCAATTCTAGACATAATAAAACCTGATTAACTTACGTAACAAAGAACTTCACCACCATGCCCCTGAGAGCGTGCAGCGCGGTCCGTCATTAAACCTTGTGAAGTAGAAATAATTGCGACACCCAAGCCACCTTTAACTTTTGGAAGCTGGTCTTTAGATTTATACACTCGCAGACCCGGCTTACTAACACGGTCGATGCTTTCAATAACAGGCTTCCCTTGAAAGTATTTCAAAGTAACAAGTAGTGTAGGCTTATTAGCGGCATCTTCAACTTTTTCAGATGAAAGAACATAACCTTCATTTTCTAGTACATTAGCAAGCGCTAATTTTTTAGTTGAAAAAGGCATGCTAACTGTTTTCTTTTCAGCAGACTGCGCATTACGAATGCGAGTTAACATATCTGCAATTGGATCACTCATACTCATTGATATATTCCTCTTTTACCAGCTAGCTTTAGACAAACCAGGCACATCACCGCGCATAGTTGCTTCACGTAATTTGTTACGCCCTAAACCGAACTTTCTATAGTAACCATGCGGACGGCCAGTAATATTACAACGATTCCGAATACGAGAGGGACTCGAATCTCTAGGTAATGCCACTAGTTTTGCTTGAGCTTCTGAAACTTGATCATACGAAGACTTAGGGTCTCGAATAATCTCTTTTAATGCAGCTCTTTTAGCGGCAAATTTAGCTACCAAGCGAATCCGCTTGTTTTCTCTAGCTATCATTGATTTCTTAGCCATTTTCTAACCTTGTTTTTTAATAGGAAAATTGAAAGCCTGAAGTAATGCACGGCCCTCATCATCATTTTTCGCTGACGTAGTTATTGCAATATCTAACCCACGTAACGTATCAATTTTATCGTAATCAATTTCTGGAAAGATAATTTGCTCAGTAACACCTAAAGAATAGTTACCACGTCCATCAAAAGACTTGTCACTTAAACCACGGAAATCTCTAATACGTGGAATAGCAATTGAAATTAAGCGCTGTAAAAAGTCATACATACGTTCATTTCTCAAGGTAACTTTACAACCAATTGGCATATCATCACGAATCTTAAATCCAGCAATCGATTTTCTTGCGATCGTAATCACTGGTTTTTGACTTGATATTTTTTGCAAATCAGCAACTGCATTTTGAATAACTTTCTTATCGGCCACCGCTTCACCAACACCCATATTAAGTGTAATTTTGGTGATCTTCGGAACTTCCATTACAGACTTAAACTGAAGCTCCTTCATCAAAGCAGGAACCATTTCTTTTTTGTAACGTTCTTCTAAAATTGACATGACTATTCTCTTAATTCTTAAGCGTCGAGCACTTCATTGTTTGACTTGAAGAATCGCACTTTCTTACCATCCTCAAGAACTCTAAAACCAACACGGTCAGCTTTTTTTGTTTGAGGATTATAGATAGCTACATTAGAAACATTAACCGGCATTTGCTTTTCAACAATACCACCCTCAATACCTTTATTTGGATTAGGTTTTTGATGCTTCTTTACAGTATTAACGCCTTCAACAAGAATTTTATCTTCAGAGACCACTGATAAAACAACACCTGTTTTACCGTTGTCTTTACCTGTTAACACGATAACTTCATCGCCTTTTTTAATTTTATTCATAATTAAATTTTATTAAGTTAAATAACTTCAGGAGCAAGTGAGATGATTTTCATAAACTTCTCATTTCTAAGCTCACGAGTAACTGGGCCAAAAATACGAGTACCAATAGGCTGAAGGTTTGCATTTAAAAGAACCGCTGAATTTCCATCAAAACGTATTGTTGAACCATCTGGACGACGAATACCTTTACGAGTTCTCACTACAACAGCATTTACCACATCACCTTTCTTAACTTTACCGCGTGGGATAGCATCTTTAATGCTGACTTTAATAATGTCACCAATTCTTGCGTAACGCTTATGTGATCCGCCCAACACCTTAATACACATGACGTTTTTAGCACCGCTATTATCGGCCACATCAAGCCTTGTCTGCATTTGAATCATTACTTACTCCAACTAACTCTATTTTGTTTTTTCGATAATTTCATGCAGTTTCCATGTTTTCGACTTGGAAATAGGTCGACAAGAAACTAATGAAACAATATCACCTTCTGAACACGAATTATCTTCATCGTGTGCATTAAATTTTGTAGTACGCTTAATAACCTTACCGTACAGAGGATGCATTTCTTGACGAGTCACCTTAACTGTAATCGACTTATCGCCTTTATTACTTGTAACCACACCAGAAATAGTTCTCAGAGTTTTTTCTTCTGTACTCATTTAGACTCACCCTTTTGAGCATTCAAAATAGTTTTGATACGCGCAATATCTGCTCGAACAACACCAAATTGATGTACTTGATTTAATTGGCCTGTTGAATTTTGCATACGCAAATTAAACTGCTCTTTTCTTAACTCCATCAAAAGCTCAGAAAGCTCTTGTGATGTTTTTTCTCTTAATTCAGACGCTTTCATTACATTATTGTCCGTTCAGCAAATTTAGTTTTAAAAGGAAGTTTTGCAGCAGCTAATCTAAATGCTTCTGTAGCAACTTCTTTAGTAACACCCTGCAATTCAAATAACATTGTTCCAGGCTTTATTTGGGCAACCCAAAATTCCACACTACCTTTACCTTTACCCATACGTACTTCTAAAGGCTTTTTAGTAATTGGCTTATCAGGGAAAACTCGAATCCAAACTTTACCACCACGCTTAATGTGACGAGTAATTGTACGACGCCCCGCTTCAATTTGACGCGCAGTCATTCTACCACGCTCAATAGATTTCAAACCGAACTCACCGAAGCTAACACTGCTTCCACGATGTGCTAAACCGGTATTTCTATTCTTATGCGCCTTTCTAAATTTTGTTCTTTTTGGTTGTAACATCTATAGCACCTATTCTCCAGCAAGTTCCTTAGAACCTATTACAGGAAGAGCAGACTTATCGTCAAAAACCTCACCCTTAAAGATCCAGACCTTAATTCCTAAGATCCCATAAGTCGTTAAAGCCTCAGTAAATCCGTAATCAATATCAGCACGTAAAGTATGCAACGGCACTCGACCTTCTCTATACCACTCATTACGAGCAATATCTGCGCCGTTCAAACGACCACTAACCTTGATTTTAATGCCTTCAGCACCAAGTCTCATTGTGTTAGTAACAGCACGTTTCATAGCACGTCTAAACATAATGCGACGTTCAAGTTGTTGCGCAACACTTTCAGCAACCAACAACGCATCTAGCTCAGGCTTACGTATCTCTTCAACATTAATTTGAACAGGAACGCCCATTATTTTACTAACTTCTGCTCTTAATGAATCAACATCACCACCTTTCTTACCAATCACAATACCCGGACGAGCAGTATGAATAGTAATCTGCGCATTAGACGCAGGCCTGTTGATTTGGATTTTACTTACGGAAGCTGCCATTAATTTCTTTTTTAAGAAATCACGAACAATCAAGTCTTGTCTTAGCATCTCAGGATAATCTTGAGTACTAGCGTACCAACGAGAATTCCAATCTTTAACTATTCCAAGGCGTATACCAGTAGGATGTACTTTTTGACCCATATTAATTTACTCTTATTTAGTATCACTAACTGCAATAGTAATATGGCAGTTTCGTTTTAAAATTTTATTGCCACGTCCTTTCGCACGAGCTTTAAAGCGCTTATATGTAGGTGCTTCATCAACGAAAACCGTAGAGATATACAAATCATCTACATCTGCACCTTCATTATGTTCTGCATTAGCGATAGCAGAGTTAAGAAGCTTCTTGAAGCTATCAGCAGCTTTACGCGTACTAAAGCCCAATAGATTCAAAGCGCTCTCAACGGCTTCACCACGAATTTGATTCGCAATTAAGCGGCCTTTTTGAGCCGAGAAATTAGCGTTTTTTAATTTAGCTTTAACTTCCATCATTATACCATCGGTTATCTAGATTTCTTGTCAACGATATGGCCACGATATGTTCGCGTTAGCGCGAACTCACCTAACTTATGACCCACCATGTTTTCAGTAATCAAAACAGGCATATGCTGCCTGCCGTTATGAATGGCAATCGTCAACCCAACCATTACTGGAGAGATCATTGAGCGTCTTGACCAAGTCTTAATTGGTCGGCGATTATTACTTTCTACGGCCGCTTCCACTTTCTTCATTAAATGAAGATCTACGAAAGGCCCTTTTTTAATGGATCTTGGCACAATATATCCTTAACGTTTTGTTCTATTTCTTACAATTAACTTATCAGTGCGCTTATTCTTACGCGTCTTATAACCCTTTGTTGGCATACCCCAAGGAGACACAGGATGACGACCACCCGATGTACGACCTTCACCACCACCATGCGGGTGATCAACTGGGTTCATAGCAACACCACGAACAGTTGGCCTAACACCTCTCCAACGTTTAGCACCGGCTTTACCAAGCGAAATCAAACTATGCTCAGAATTACCAACCTCACCAATAACCGCACAACACTCTGACAATACCTTACGCATTTCACCAGAACGAAGCCTTAGCGTCACATGACTACCTTCACGTGCAACAATCTGCACAACAGTACCAGCGCTACGAGCAATCTGAGCGCCTTTACCTGGCTTCAATTCAACACAATGAACCTGAGTACCAACCGGAATATTCCGCATTGGCATACAATTACCTATTTTAATTGGAGCTACTTCCGAGGAAACCACTTCATCACCAACGTTCAAATCTTTTGGTGCAATGATGTAACGTCTTTCGCCATCATTATATAGTATTAATGCAATATTAGCAGTTCTATTTGGATCATATTGCAGACTTTCTACTTTACCAGGCACTTCAAGCTTATTTCTCTTGAAGTCGATAATACGGTAATGCTGCTTATGGCCACCGCCACGATGTCTAGTGGTAATGCGTCCATTATTATTACGCCCACCTGATTTACTCTTCTTAGCAAGCAATGGGCCATGCGGCGCATCCTTACTAAGGTCTGAATTTCTGACTCGAACTACGAACCTTGAGCCAGGAGAAGTTGGTTTAGATTTTACGATTGCCATAAGATTAATTTATCTTCCAATTAAGCAGAAACAAATTCTATTTCTTGCCCAGATTTAATTCGAACGTACGCTTTCTTAACATCAGATCGTTTACCTAACCCTTTGCCAAAACGTTTCGTTTTACCCTTAACATTTAATGTTTTAACTGACTCAACATTTACATCAAACAGTTTTTCAACCGCTGCTTTGATTTCAGTTTTATTAGCAGTATTGTTAACTTTAAAAACATACTGGTTATTTTTATCCGCTGCAATTGAGCTTTTCTCAGTAACAACAGGCGCAGTAATTAACTGCAATAGGAATTCTTGATTCATTTTAAGCGCTCCTCAATTAGTGCAATCGCATCAGCGGTAACACATACTTTTTCATAAGCCAATAATGAAACAGGATCTATCTCAAAGGCAGTACAAACATCAACTTTATGTAAATTTCTGCTTGCCAACTCCAATGTTGAGTCTTCAGCCGCTAAAACAATTAACACGCTGCTTAAGCCTTGACCTGATAGCTCTGCATTCAACAACTTTGTTTTAGGCTCCGCAATACTTAACTCATCAATAACAACTAAACGTTCCTGACGAACTAACTCCGACAGAATAGATCGCATACCAACCGCATACATCTTTTTATTCAGTTTTTTACTATGATCCTGAGGTTTCGCAGCAAAAGTTACACCACCAGTACGCCAAATTGGACTTCTGATTGTTCCAGCTCGCGCACGACCTGTTCCTTTTTGCTTCCAAGGCTTAACGCCCCCGCCACTTACTTCTGAACGTGTTTTTTGTGCACGCGTACCAGCTCTTGCATTGGCCATATAGGTCACTACAAGCTGATGAATAATTCCTTCATTGTAATCTTGTCCGAATACAGCTTCAGAAACATCTTTACCTACGACAGGCGATTGAATATTCATATTTATGCCTAATTTTTATATTTAATAGCTGGTGTAATAACTACATCGCCATTTTTTGATCCTGGAATCGAACCTTTGATTAATAAAACTGACTTATCAACATCAACTTTAATAATTTCAAGATTCTGAGTAGTCACTCTTTCATTACCCATATGACCAGCCATTTTCTTACCCTTAAGAACACGCCCAGGAGTTTGGCACTGACCAATTGAACCAGGTGCACGATGAGACAATGAGTTACCGTGAGTCGCATCTTGCATTTGAAAGTTATGACGCTTAATAACACCTGCAAAACCTTTACCGATGCTTTGACCTCGAACATCAACTTTCTGACCAGCTTCAAATGTTTCCAATGAAAGATCAGAACCCAGCTCCAACTCAGAATCAGCGTCTAATCTAAATTCCCACAAGCCCTTACCTGCTTCAACACCCGCTTTCTTAAAAAGCCCAGCTTCAGACTTATTAACTCTTGAGTTTTTAACTTCGCCAGTCGTAATTTGTACTGCAGAGTACCCATCAGACGCTTGAGTTAATACACGAGTAATTCGGTTAGGCAATACTTGCACAACAGAAACAGGAATCGAAACCCCTTCCTCTGTAAATATTCTAGTCATACCGCATTTACGGCCTACTAATCCTAAAGACATGATTTATCCTTTTTGTATTTTAAAGCTAGTTAAGCTTTATTTGAACATCGACGCCAGCTGCTAAATCCAGCTTCATCAAAGCATCAACGGTTTTGTCTGTTGGCTCAACAATATCCATCATACGTTTATGCGTACGAAGCTCATATTGATCCCTTGCATCCTTATTTACATGAGGAGAGGTAAGCACAGTGAAACGCTCTTTTTTAGTTGGCAAAGGAATAGGACCCATAACTTGAGCACCTGTTCTTTTTGCTGTTTCAACGATTTCTCGAGCAGCATGATCTATTAAACGATGATCAAAACCTTTTAAACGAATTCTAATTGATTGTTTAGACATAATAATTACTCAATAATTTTAGCAACAACGCCAGCACCAACTGTGCGGCCACCTTCACGAATAGCAAAACGTAAACCGTCTTCCATCGCAATAGGATTAATTAATTTAACAGTCATTTGCACGTTATCACCCGGCATAACCATTTCTACGCCTTCTGGTAAATCACATGCACCTGTTACGTCTGTTGTTCTGAAGTAGA